>Ga0255364_10047_pt1 | contig 34728 bp, 32 predicted proteins | sample ANMaggSSYBR01G12_FD_182087 | JGI IMG/M metagenome (GOLD analysis project Ga0255364, IMG submission 182087) | Sediment cell enrichment communities from methane seep in Santa Monica Basin, California, United Staets - ANME aggregate JGI... | ecosystem: Environmental > Aquatic > Marine > Cold seeps >...
TGCAAAGAAATTTACGGAGCAGATGGTGTTACCTATGAACCCCTAGCTGAAAAGAAAGTGGAACTCTACACCAAGTTGGGCTTTGACGAGATTCCCATGTGTATGGCTAAACACCATTAACATAAATTGTCAGCGGGGTTTCCTCAATGACCTCTCCTTTCTCGTTTTGCCAGTCACGGTACCCATCCGGGATATCCGCGCCTCTGTAGGGGCAGGGTTCCTGTACCCGCTCTTGGGAGACATGAGTACCATGCCTGGTCTACCTACCCGACCTGCCTATTACGAGATAGATATTGATCTTGATACGGGAGAGGTGCTTGGTTTATCATAAGTACACAAATTGAATGAAAACAGATCGGGGGCAGCCCGGATTAAAGTATAAGCTGCTCCTGATCCAAGTATCCTCTTTAGCAGAGGATTTTATTGGTTTATCAGTTTTACTTTAATATTGAGGTTGCGATGGTAAATCGCGGGGCAGAGAACAATCACTGGTGTAGTTATCATCATGACTGGCAAAACGAGAAAGGAGAGGTCATTGAGGAAACCCCGCTGACAATTTATGTTAATGGTGTTGAGTTAGCAACGATTATGGGGACGCCGCTTAACCAGGACTGGTTGGCGGTTGGTTTCTTAAAAAACGAAGGAATTCTCAACAGCGTCGATGAAATAGAAGACCTGAGAATTACGTCTGAGGGTTGCTGTATTGATGTATTACTTGACCGAACTGTTGAGCTGCCAACCAAAAAGATCATTACCTCTGGCTGTGGAGGCGGGATTACTTATGATGACCCCAGTATCGGCGTCGAACCGCTTCAGATCAACAGTAGTACTACACCAGAGCATATCCTGAGTGCGTTTAATATGCTGCAGACCAAAGACAGTTTATATGCCAGAGCTCGGGGAGTGCATGCAGCAGGTTTGTTGGATCTGGAAAATAACCGATTGATCAAGGTCGCTGAGGATATCGGGCGTCATAATTCTATCGACAAACTCAGGGGAGCCTGTTTACTGGAAGGAATTTCCACTGAGGGAAGGGCGCTGCTCACGACAGGCAGAATTTCATCAGAGATGCTTAGAAAAGGGGCATTGATGGGTTGTCCAGTGATAGCTTCTAGAACATCCCCTACCTCACTGGCAGTTGAGATGGCTAGGTCTTTGAATATTACTTTGATTGGGTATGCCCGTCATGGAAAACTGAGAGTATACTGTTATCCAGAACGGCTGGGTTTTGACAATTTTAGCGATAATGGATAACGGATATTGATTTACTGGCAGTGGATTAAGGAGAGATCATGGAGAAAAGCTTAGAAACCATCTTTTCTGATTATGAAGGCAAACGGGAAAACGTTATTCCCATTCTGCAAAAAGTTCAAGAAGAGTACACTTATCTCCCTGAGCACTTGATGGCTGAAATTGCGGATTATACTCGGGTTCCAGCAAGTGATATTTACGGTGTTGCCACTTTTTACGCCCAATTTCGTTTTACACCAACAGGGGAAAATATCATATCAGTTTGCAGGGGAACTGCCTGCCATGTCCGGGGTGCTCCGAGAATATTCGAGGAAGTAACAGATCTGCTGAATTTAGAGGGTGAAGGCACCACAGAAGATCAAAAATACACTGTTGAAACGGTTGCCTGCGTAGGTTGCTGTGCCCTGGCACCGGTACTTACCATTAATGAAGAGGTCCATGGTGATTTGATCAAACAGAAGGTCAGAAAACTTATTCAGACCAAAGGGGACCAGAATGGAGAAGAATAATCGGACGATCCTAATCTGCAGGGGAACGGGCTGTGAATCTTCCAAATCACCTGAAATCCAGGAAGCCCTGCAAGAGAGCCTGGAAGGTACTGATGTAGAAGTAAAATTCACAGGCTGTCATGGGATGTGCCAGCAAGGTCCAATTGTGATCGTTGAGCCCGAAGATATATTTTACGCGAAAGTTAAACCTAGAGATGTAAAGAAGATCGTTGACCAACACATCAATAAAGGTGAAACGGTCGAAAAACTTTTCTACCAGGATCCAGGTACCAAAGATAGATATCCTACTTATCATGATATTCCTTTTTATTCCCGGCAGAAGAGATTGGTGCTGCGCAACTGCGGCATGATCAATCCAGAGGAAATAGAGGATTCTCTGGCAGTCGGAGGTTACCAGGGCCTGGAAAAAGCACTTGGTATGTCACCTGCCGATATCGTATCAGAAGTCAAAGGATCCGGATTAAGAGGACGCGGAGGAGGCGGTTTTTCCACTGGTATGAAATGGCAGTTCTGCCAGGATGCCGATGGGGATCCGAAATATGTTCTCTGTAATGCGGATGAAGGAGACCCTGGCGCATTCATGGATCGTTCGGTACTGGAAGGTGATCCTCATGCAGTACTGGAAGGCATGATCATTGCCGGATTCGCGATTGGGGCGAGACAAGGATACATTTACTGCAGGGCAGAATATCCCCTGGCGATTAAAAGGCTGCAGATCGCCATTGATCAGGCCAGAGAAAAAGGTTTCCTGGGAGAAAAAATCCTTGGCAGTAAATTTAGTTTTGATGTTGAAATCTTCCATGGTGCCGGCGCCTTTGTTTGCGGAGAAGAAACTGCCCTGATCACTTCTATTGAAGGTAACCGGGGCATGCCCAGATCAAGACCTCCCTATCCAGCCAATTCGGGTTTATACGGAAAACCCACTCTGCTTAATAATGTCAAAACTTATGCCAATATTCCCCTGATCATCATGAATGGTTCGAAATGGTTCGCGGGCATCGGAACTGAGAAGAGTAAAGGCACAGCAGTATTTGCTTTGACCGGGAAAATTGCCAATAGCGGATTAATAGAAGTCCCCATGGGAGTAACCCTGCGGGAGATAATATATGATATTGGTGGCGGTGTTCTGGATGGGAAAAAGTTTAAAGCGGTTCAAACAGGAGGTCCTTCTGGCGGGTGTCTGCCAGAATCTTTCCTGGATACCCCAGTAGATTATGATTCCCTGACCGAAGCAGGGTCGATGATGGGATCGGGCGGCATGGTGGTATTGGATGAGAATACCTGCATGGTTGATATTGCCCGCTACTTCCTTGATTTTTCTGAGATGGAATCTTGCGGAAAATGTGTTCCCTGCCGCCTGGGAACCAAACAAATGCTCAACATTCTGGAAGATATAGTGGAAGGCAGGGGGCAGCCGGGAGATATTGAACGCCTGGAGGAAATAGCCCACGGAGTGAAATTGGGATCGCTGTGTGGTCTGGGTCAGACTGCCCCTAATCCTGTGTTAACTACAATACGATACTTTCGGGACGAGTATGAAGCCCACATCCATGGAAATGCCTGTCCGGCAAAACAGTGTAAGGCATTTATCACTTTCCATATCCTTGATAGCTGTGTCGGATGCGGATTGTGCCGGAAAAATTGTCCTGTTGAGGCGATCACCGGGGAGCAAAAAGAACTCCACATCATCGATCAGGATATGTGTATTCAATGCGGAGTTTGCTACGAAGTGTGTCCTCCCAAAGTGTTCTCTGTGGAAATCCGCACAGGAGCAGAAAAACTGGTTGAAGAACCAGTATAAAAATTATCATCGCGCATAAATGGAGATATTTATGAGTGACCAACTTAGTTTCAAGATTGATGGGCAAACAGTTCAAGCAACAGAAGGAATGACCATCCTGGAAGCTGCCCAGGCAAACGAAATATACATTCCCCATCTATGCAATCATCCAGACCTGGTTCCCGTGGGAGCTTGTCGGATGTGCGGTATAGAAGTTAATGGGGGCAAGATGGTTATGTCATGCATGACCCCGGCCCGAGAAGGGATTGACGTAAAAACTGACAGTCCAGATATATATGCGGCTCGCAAGGTGACCATGGATTTGCTTATCGCCGATCACCATATGGACTGCCTGGCTTGTGAAGCAGCTGATGATTGTGAACTTTTGACTGTTTCAGCATACCTGGGTATTAGTCCTGAACAGCAAACGGGACTTCGGAAAATGGGACGTGATTTACCCCTGGATACCTCAAATCCATTTTTCCAGTTCGACCCTAACAAATGCATTCTGTGCGGGATATGTGTCCGGACCTGTGAGGAAATTGTTGGATTAGGTGCTCTGGGTTACATCAACCGCGGATTCAAAACGGTAGTTGGAACCTTTGGCGATAAAGGTTTTGTTGATTCGATCTGTGAATCCTGTGGGGAGTGTGTCTACCGCTGCCCGGTGGGAGCCCTGGTTCCCAAAAAGCCCCAATTGGCTGCCCGGGAAGTCCGCACAACCTGTGCCTACTGCGGAGTAGGCTGCGGAATTTATTTTGGAGTCAGGGGAGACAGGATCGTCAGCGCCCGGGCTGATCGCGAAAGCCCGCCAAACATGGGAAGCCTCTGTGTTAAGGGACGCTACGGATTTAGTTTCGTGAATCATCCGGATCGATTGACAACTCCACTGATCAAAAAAAATGGCGAGTTTGTGGAAGCATCCTGGGATGAAGCTCTTGATCTAATAACAAAGAAATTTAAGAAAAGTAAAGGCAAAAAGTTTGCGGCATTAACTTCAGCTAAATGCACCAATGAAGATAACTACCTGGTTCAGAAATTTACCCGCGCGGTGATGGGAACGAATACCATAGACCACTGCGCCAGGCTTTGACACTCTCCTACTGTGGCCGGTCTGGTCACAACGTTTGGTTCCGGAGCAATGACCAACTCAATAGCAGAAATCGATCATGCTGGCACAATATTTGTGATTGGGTCCAACACTACCGCCGCTCACCCCGTGATCAGTCATCGGATGAGAAGAGCTGCCCAGAATGGAGCGACCCTGATCGTTGCCAATCCCAAGGAAATTGACCTGGTTAAGGCGGCAGACTATTTTATTCAAATCAAGCCCGGCTCGGACACCGCCCTGTTAATGGGAATGTGCCGATATATTGTGGAAAATGACCTGCATGATAAAAAGTTCATTGCCAAAAACACTGAAAATTTTGATGTATTTGAAAAATCACTGGAGGAATTCACTCCGGAATTTGTGGAAGAGATCACCGGTGTGCCCTGGGAACAAATTGCTCTGGTTGCCAGAACTTATGCCACCAAAAAGCCTGCCTCTATTTTTTATGCGATGGGTATAACCCAGCACTCCCATGGAACAGATAATGTCATGGCCGTTGCCAATCTAGCCATGCTGACAGGATCGGTCGGGAAACCTTCCACAGGTGTTAATCCGCTCAGGGGACAGAACAACGTTCAGGGGGCCTGTGATCTGGGCGGCCTGCCCAATGTCTATCCCGGATATCAGCGGGTAGACGACAAAAACAACCAGGAGAAATTTGAAAAAGCCTGGGGGGTGGAACTTTCCAGTGAAGTGGGATTAACCCACACAGAAATTTTTGACGCCATCCTGGAGGGTGAAATTAAATCCCTCTACATGGTAGGAGAAAACCCGGTTCTTACAGAAGCGAATGCCAAACATGCCCGTAAAGCTCTTGAGAAACTTGATTTTCTAGTCAGCCAGGAGATCTTCCTGTCTGAAAGTGGCGCATATGCTGACGTTGTCCTTCCTGCGGCTTCTTTTGCGGAAAAAGAGGGTTCGTTCACCAATACAGAACGCAGAGTGCAGCGGGTCCGCCAGGTGATCCCTCCCCGGGGAGACTCCAAACCTGACTGGTGGATTACCGCCCAGATAGCCCAGGCCATGGGCGAGGATGGCTTTGATTTCCAATCGCCTGATGAAATTATGGCTGAGATCAACCGGGTTACTCCGATTTATGAGGGCATCACTTATCAGCGGATTGAAGAGAAAGGATTGCAATGGCCCTGCAAGGACAAGAAAGATCCTGGAACTAAATACCTTCATAAAGGAAAATTTTCCCGGGGAAAGGGCAAATTCATGCCCCTGGAATATAAACCGTCCGCTGAAATAGCTGATAAGACTTATCCGCTGATCTTGACCACTGACCGCAGTCTCTACCAATTCCATACCACGATGACCCGCAAGGTGAAGGGGTTGGAAGAGTTAGAAAGTGAGGAATTGATCAAACTCCACCCTATCGATGCGGAGCAATTCGGCGTTGAGGATGGCCAATGGGTGGAAATCTCTTCCCGTCGAGGGACCATTAAAGCCCGGGCTCAGGTGACAGATATATGCCGTCCCGGAATGGTGTCAATGACTTTCCACTTTGTGGAAGCCCCGACGAATGAAATCACCAATCCTGCCCTGGATCCCATTGCCAAGATCCCTGAGACGAAAGTGAGTGCTGTCAAAATTACTCCTGTCCCGGAATAAGGATCAGCATGATAAGAATATAGGGCTGTCTGACCAGACAGCCCTATTCATTTAAGGCATTATAGATTAATCTGTAACCAGAAAATACCCTGAACTTCCTTATAATAAACTGAGTTTTACCGCATGGATGAAAAAAACAAACCGCCCAAGGATTATCAAAAAATAGACCCGGACGATTTCTATAACTATGAAGAGGGGTTTGTTGAGAAAAGCGGTGGAGGGGGAAGTGGTGGATCCGCTGTTAGGAAAGGTAAAAAAACATTCAATGCCTTGAAAAAACAGCAGCGCTCCAAATCTCTGGAACAGCGCCGGAGTGATCTTGAAACCTCTCTAAAACAAGTATTGAAAGGGTTCCCATCTTTAGGAAATCCTGATTTTAAGGAAAAACAGCTTGATCGGTATACCGCCTGGATCAGGGAAAATATCACAGAACTAGGTCCCCTGGACCTCTCGGAGATTGAAATAACATTCAGTAAGTCTGGCGGACCAGGGGGTCAAAATGTCAATAAAAGGGAAACCAAAGTATCCTTCACACACCAACCGACTGCTATTCGTGCGGAAAGTGAGCAGACCCGCAGTCAGCTGCAAAATAAGGCTTTGGCCCTTGAACTCCTATATGAGCGTTTGCAGAGTCACATAAATGATTGGAAGGAATACCTGATTCCGGGTCAGATTGTGGAAATTGAATTGGTTCAGATCCTGCTGGAAAAAGAGGTCTAAGGCATCCTGATTTATAAAAAGGGCTGGTCTGAAGGTGTTAGACACAGCCCTTTTTGTTTTTCATCTGATGACCTGTTTAGAGGGAAAGGAAAAACCGGCCGATAACTATAACAACAGCCATTAAAAAAAGAACGATATTCATGATTCCCATCGGGACCAATTCATTTCTGCGTAAATGAGTCAAAAAAGCACCGACCATTGTCAACGCCAGGCCTATAGCTGCTGTTGGGGTAAGCCAGACCAATACACCTATTGCCCTGGGGAGGATCAATCCCATCGAGCCCATGATTTCTAGGAGACCAATCCCGGAAATTTGTCCTTCGGAAAAATCTTCCACAAAACCCATTTTATCTACCAGAGCTTCTTTATTCTGAAAAAGTTTCATCGCTCCAGTCATCATAAATACAGCTGCCAATATACCCTGAATAACCCATAAAAATGTGTTCATAATCACTCCTTAAAAATAACAGACATTCATTTAGATGAAGCCGGCGTGATTTTTCTTACAAATCTCGGGGCTGGTATTGCAGTGCTTCAGCCAGATGAACGGTAGAGATATCTTTCTCGCCAATCAGATCTGCTATCGTCCGAGATAATTTGAGCACTCGATGATAGGCTCGGGCAGAAAGCCCCAATTGTTGTGTGGCTCCTCGGAGAAGCGATTTGCATTCACTGTCCAGGGGACAGGTTTCCCGGATTTCCCTTGGAACCATATCCCCATTTGAAGACCGGGGCGAATTCCTTAATCGATTCTGCTGGCGTTCTCGGGCTCTTTCAACTCTTTCTCTCACCTGGCTGGAGGGTTCTCCCAATCGATTGGAACTGAGCTTTTCATAATCCACCCGCGGAACCTCAACCTGGATATCCATCCGGTCCAACAGCGGCCCCGAGATGCGTTTTTGATAGCGGGTGATGGCCGCTGAAGAGCAGGAACATTCCTTCACTGGATCTCCATAATAACCACAGGGGCAGGGATTCATGGCGGCGATCAACATAAAATTAGCGGGGAATGTTAGGGATCCCTGGGCGCGGCTGATGGTGACAATTTTATCCTCCAGGGGTTGACGCAATACCTCCAGCACCCGGCGGCCAAACTCAGGGAACTCATCCAGGAACAAAACGCCTCGATGAGCGAGGGAGATTTCTCCGGGCTGGGGCCAGGTGCCGCCGCCCACCAGACCAGCATGAGAAATGGTGTGATGGGGCGCCCGGAACGGGCGGTGCTGGATGAGCGGGGTGGTTGGGGGAAGTTGATCCAGGATGGAATAGATTCGGGTCACATCCAGTGCTTCATCGATAGACATGCGGGGCATAATTCCTGGTAAAGACCGGGCTAATAAAGTTTTTCCAGCACCGGGAGGACCATTCATCAGTATGTTGTGATTGCCGGCTGCTGCGACTTCAAGAGATCGTTTTACATGTTCCTGTCCCTTAATTTCACAAAAATCTGTTTGGGTTTCCAGGACAGGAAGTTCATCAAATGGTTTCCCTTTAAATGGATGGATGGCTTCCGCCGCGATCAAGTGATCCAGTAACTCCTTGAGATTATTCACCGGCAAAACCTGCAGATCCGGCACCAGGGCAGCCTCGGCGGCATCCTGGGCAGGAACACAAATAGTCCGAAATCCTTCCTCCCGGGCCATAGCAGCCATGGGCAGCAAGCCTGGTGTATGGCGAACAGTTCCATCCAGGGAAAGTTCGCCAACAACGATCATCTCATCCACCGCTTGGGGAGGGATATGACCGATGGTAATGAGAATCCCTACGGCCATCGGCAGGTCGTAGGCAGGACCTTCCTTGCGCACATTTGCCGGCGCCAGATTGATGATAATTGGTTTACGGGGGAATTTAACGGGTATGTTTTTGATTGCAGCCCGGACCCGTTCCCGGCTTTCTTTGACGGCGGTATCCGGTAATCCTACCACGGTGATGTTGGGCAGACCGGTACCGAAATCCACTTCTACTTCTACTAATACCCCCTCCAGCCCCAGCACGGCGCAGGAATAAACGCGTGCCAGCATGATTTCAGTGTATATAAATATTCCAGAAAAGTCAACTCCAGCAGCCTAATACTGTCGTGAGTCTTATCTGGTTGCAGATTGGTTTATTCGGACAGGTTTTTATTCTTGATAAATGGCAGTTTGGAAATCAACCAGGTGCCCATTAATCCCCATATTAAACTATTACCTACCCAGGCGATATAATGTGCGGGAACTGGTGGTAGAAATCGTATCGGAGGTAAAAAGTACTCAAAAATAAAGTAGGGGAAATGGAGTAGAAAGTATAACCCAACCAGGATCGGATCCCAGGCGGAGGCGTAGGGATTGCCATCAAAACGGGAAAAAACAATATCGCCAGAGATTGGCGTAAGTAAATTAGCCAAGAAGGCATGCACAATAGCGAGAGCGATCGTGATCCAAAGCCATTGTTTTCGAGTCATCGATTGGTACTCCGTCGACATTTAAATATTATTTAGAATTAGGATTCCTGCCAACGTCGCGGGCTTGCCTTTTCTAAAGCATTCTGAAACCTGGAATCAGTCAACCCAAATTCGAAGAAACTTTTTAATAGTGGGACTAATAAACCGCTTTCCTCAAAATTCTTAAACATATGATCGTCATCTGCTAGGAATAAGTGGTGATTGGGATATCTGGCGGCCAGGGAAATCGTAGAACGGTAATCCACTACATGATCCCAACGTCCTGCCAGGAGAAATACTTCGGTATCCAGTTTGTGTAAATTCCTGAATGGGAAATCGTTCAAGGAGATTTTTTTAGCCCTGTGCAGGTCGATGAGTGGACCAGAGATATTGATCTGGACCTCATAGTCCGGGAACAACTCCGGACCACCCATTCTTTCAAGTGCTCCAGAGGGAGCTAAGAACTCATATAATCGCACCCGGATGGGAATCGCTTCTGAAGAGCTCATTACTTCTTGGACAGCATCCACCTCATATTCCTGCCGAACTTTCGCGAAATAATCTTCATCTCCAGCAGCAAGAGCCTTGATCAGCTTAGCCCTGGCAGCCCCTAATTGATCGGGTGGAACAAAGAAGTTTTGCCGTTGAAGAGTCATCACAACCACTGGCCTGATAGAGCTGTAACGTTCTAAAACAATATCAAGATCCTTGAGCAGTCCTGGATCAAACTCTCCTACCTCTTTCCAAAATCGATCGCTGTTTAATCCTAACTGGCCAACCAAATAAGGATTTACAACTGCCCGTGTAAAAGCTCTGGAGACATGATGACCGTACTCAGCAAGATATTGATGAGCTAACATGGCTCCGCCTGATTCCCCGTAAATTAATACCTTTCCCTCATCTCCGAGGACAGATTTTCTGACAGCGTCAATATCTCCTAACCATTGCTGATAGTTGAAGATATTCCAGGCTTTAATCCAATCTGTTGATTCATCTTCATTAAGAACACTCTGAAGAAAATCAGGAGTTGTTCCCCGGCCAACAATGCCCAGAACATTAAATGAATCCCCAAACCATCTTTCTTGAAACTTGGTGACTTCCCCCTGTCGAATATAGAACTGCTGGGCATCGGAGATCACGATCACCGTAGGTTTGCTGCTTTGATATGGCTGGCCAAACTCATAATAAATTTTGCCAGTACCTAAGTCAGGATTTTTATGATCCAGGGGCACTTCCTGTTCAAACCCGATTTGGCTATCTTTGGAATCTGCCATAATAATCCTCGATTTTTGTTAGTGTTCCTATTTAAATAATATTCTGTCAAACCGTATTTTAGATTATTAATGAATATCTTTGACGAATTGATGAATAATGATCCTCAATTTATATCTGATCTTCTATTCATTAATTATACTGATAATTTGTTTACCTTAAGATGAGTTCTATATTTTTAATCCATGCTACAATATCGATATCATGAAAAAGAAAAAAGAACATGCTGTGGGGTCCGGTTTCTGGCAAATAATCTTCCCGACAATCGTTGGAACTATAGTCATCCTGTTGGTTTGTGTCTGGGTTGTGATAGGTGTTGGGGCAGGAAATATCACCCGGTTCGCAGAGCTTTCTACAGTGCTGCTGGTTATCCCGGTATTATTCTTTTTATTGATCGTCATGTTTGTGCTGGGTGCCTCTATTTACCTGGTGGTACGATTGATGTATGGATTACCTTCCATCACCAGTAGGATACTGGAATTCCTCGAAAAGATCCGTGATGGTGTGGGGAAGGTTTCAGATTTTGTAGTTAAACCGGTTATTCAACCAACCGCAATTCTACGTGGGATAAGAGAAGTTCTACCCAAAAAAAATCCAGGTACACGATCGAATAATTGAACCCTGCGGAAATAAATAACAAGGTGGTATTTGGTTATGAATGATGAAATTCAGCAAGAACAAAACAACTACGGTCTCTATATCCTCCTGGGGGCGATTTTAGGTGCAATAACCGGTGCTGGCGCTGGTTATTTATTGACCAAACGGATTGAAGAGGGAGAAGATATCCAGCTAACGGCAGGGGATGGAATTAAACTTGGGGGATCGATCGTCGCCTTTTTACGGCAAATCTCCAGTCTTGGTTAATAAATTCATAGGATGGTATTAACCTTCTGATATGTCCCGAAAAAACCCCGCTCCGAGGGATGTGTTTGTAGGGGAATTCCAACGGGAATATTCCCTGGTAGATGATGATCATTGGCTCCTGGATGTTCCAGGGGGAAATGCACTTTATGCATCTGTAGGGTACCTGTCCTGGGAGAAGGAAGAATCTCCGGGGATCTTAACTAGAGTAGGAGAGAATTTCCCTCAAGCCTGGCTGGAAGATTTCTCCCAATATAAGATCAATATTGAGGGTGTGGTTTTCCTCCCCCAAGACGTAGATCTCAGAGCTTGTTATGTCCATCAAGGGACTGAAGCCCGACTGATAAATGATCCCATTCCTTACTTTTCTCGGGTTGGGATGACTTTGCCACCAGCATTAATCGGATACACAACCCCCCATAAAATCCCTGCAGATCGAAGAATAAAAAAGGACACTTCAATCCGGGAAAAGGATATCCCTCATAGTTACTTAACTGCTACTGGAGCGCATCTGTGCCCGTTGGATTATCTATCCCATAATCTTCTTCCTGCTGTACTGCGGCAGCAAGGATTTTCAACTATTACACTTGATCCTGCCTCTTCTTATATGGATCCTGCATTTTTCGGTGATATCCCGGCTCTCATCACCGGCCTTACGGCATTTATTCCTTCAGAAGAAGATCTCAAAAATTTATACAAGGGAAAAACAACGGATTTGTGGGAAATGGCAGCTGATTTATGCCGGTATGGATGTGATATGGTGGTTATTAAGAGAGGAGTTAATGGGCAATATCTCTATGATGGGGCTTCTGATAAACGATGGGAAATCAGCGCATATCCAGCCCGGGTTCAAAATCCAATAGGCGCAGGAGATGCATTTTGCGGTGGTTTTTTAGTTGGATACCGGCGTACTTTCGACCCTCTCCAGGCTACCTTGTATGGCAGTGTCGCTTCATCATTGGTTATCGAAGGGAGCGGCCCTTTTTTCGCCTTGAAGGCGCTGCCTGGATTGGCGACAGCCCGTCTTGAATATATCCAGGGCGCGGTGAGAGAGATCTAGGTATCTAAAACTCTCACAGCCCTTCGATTTCCACTTCGCCTTCGCTCAGTGTCCACTCAGGACAAGCTTAGTCGAAGAGGGGGTAATTATAATTTTCTCATTTCAACTGCATTCAGCCCTGTGGGCTTCATTCCGCTCAATGGGTTAAGTTCTTAATATTGATCATTCCGGAAAACTCTCACAGCATTTCGATTTCCACTTCGCCTTCGCTCAGTGTCCACTCAGGCCAAGCTTAGTCGAAGAGGGGGTAATAATAATTTTCTCATTTCGACTGAATTCAGCCCTGCTTAACTTCTTGATTTTATATCCAGATACCCGTCACTCGAGAATAAATTAGAGAGTCCCTCTGCCTGCACATCCGCGATTTTGCTATTGGCAAAATATGGGAAATCAAAAGTTGTAGGGTCCCCGGCTTGTTTTCCAGGGATTGGCATTAATCGGGCAGTGAGAGGTTTGTTAAGTCGGACCGAGAGAGCAGCCAGATCAAAAAGGATAGCAGTAAGCTGATCTGCGGTCACATCACCAGGGAGGGGTATTGTGTCCAATCCTGTGCCGCAAACTGTGGAATAGAGCAGTAAATCTTTTATGCCAAGCAATCCTTCCGCAGCCCGTCTCGCGAGGACAGCATCTTCCAGCAAGGGAAGCATTAATCCGCTGAACCCGGTCCGGGGGAAATTCGCTCGGTCGATCGTATCGGCCAGAAAAGCAGCTGCAGCTAATGAGCCGTGATTCCCTAATCGTTCTACCCCGAGAGATTCTAGGGCAGTACCAATTGATAGTTCTTCCTCAGGGAATGGAGCAAGCGAATAATCAATCCCGCCAAATTCAGCAGATGTGAGTTTTTCTAAATCCCTGGAAACTTGAGTTAATTTCCGGGCATGATCTTCGAGAACTAAGATCAGATTACTCCTGGCTTCCTCAAATGATTTTGCCTCTTCAAAGGCTTTAACCGCCAGGTCAGCTGCTTCGACTGCGATAGCAAATCTCGGGTTTTTTCCACCATGGTACGCTGCCGGGAAAAATGGGGCACCGGAGGGTACATTGCCCAGGGCTGCGAAATACAGGTTTTTAAATCCATTTGGCTCAACAGGGGCAAGTTGATGAATGATTTCTCCACAGGCACGGACCGACTCTAAGGAAATTCCTTTTTGGAGGTCTGTCATCACTCCAGAACAGAATGTGATTTCTGTCGACTTAATGATATCTGGGACGATCAGGTAACTTTCTGGATGGGATGGGATAGCAGGACCGAGTGATAAATAATCAAAACCAAAAGATTTCAGCGACTGCTCTAATTTCCCGGCATAAGTTACAACGTGGTTTGTGCGGAGATTACTTAAGACAAGTGGAAATGCGGGGGATGCGAACCGAATTGTTTGGACCTGATAGCCGGCAGACTCAAAGATTTTTTTTGCCTCACTGGCGAACCTACCTGATCCACTAAGCTTATCTTCCTGGACCGGATCCCCTGGATTCTCGAAATATGTGACTGAACGAATTTTCATGGGTCGATTCCTAAGATATGGGAGGAAAAATTGTTGTTGGAAAGAACCAGGTGGTGGGATTACTCAACCGGGTGATTCAGATCTTTTCGAATGATTTCCCTCAGGATGTCGATCGAAAGGTATTCACCATCATTGCCCCTGTAATACCAGTGAAGCCAGCCATTTCCTGGTTTTCCTTCCAGAATATGTTTAGCAGTTTGATGGATTGATCCTTCAAACCCGTTATAATGCAGATTTCCATTTGGTTTCACAAGAGCTGTTTGTTTTGGATTTTGATTAAAATAGAGCGTTTGCCCGGGTTTGATTAACCCGGATTCAAGCAGCCGCGGGAAAGCCACCCGGGGTGCCAATCGTTTTTTATCCTTGATGTCAAAGCTTTCAGGTGAATATTCTTCAGGTTGAATCTGTTCGATCCGGTCCCGGGCGATGGGGATGTAGGATTGATCCTGCTCAATTCCAATCCAATTCCTGTGCAGAATTTTGGCGGCAGCACCAGTAGTTCCGGTACCAAAGAACGGATCGAGAATCACGTCACACGGATTGGTTGAGGAAAGTATCACACGGTACATCAATGCCAGAGGTTTCTGGGCGGAATGAACTCTCTCTCCGTTTATCCGTATTCGCTCTTTCCCTTTGCAGATCGGCAGATTCCAGACGCTGCGCATTTGTTTCCCATCGTTAAAGGGTTTCATGGCGTGATAATTAATGGTGTATTTTCCAGTCTCGGATTTTTTAGCCCAGATTAATGTCTCGTGCGCGTTCGTAAAACGAACCCCCCGGAAATTTGGCATAGGATTATTCTTTTCCCAGATGATTTCATTGATGATCCAAAAACCGATATCCTGGAGGCGTTTTCCCACCCGGTAAATATTGTGATAAGTGCCAATCACCCAGATGGCCCCATCCTCTTTCAGAACCCTGTGTGCGGCAGTTAACCAGGCACTCGTAAAGGCGTCATAAGCTCTGAAATCATCAAATTTATCCCATTCATCATCCACGCCATCCACTTTACTGAAATCCGGCCTCCATAGATTTTTTTTGATTTGCATGTTGTAAGGAGGGTCGGCAAAGATCAGGTTAATAGAATTTTCAGGGAGCTTATTCATTTCTCGAATAGCATCCCCGTGGATAATCTGGTTAATCGGTAGATTGGTCTTTGTCATGGATGATTAATTTTTGGGAAGATAATCATGATGGTCGGCTTTTGGTCCGCTGGCGGAGAACCTCAAATAAAAGGATCGCACCAGCTGCAGCAGCGTTTAGGGATTCGGATCCAGCGCTCATGGGGATATTAACCCAGATATCGGCCAGGTCGCGGGAGTGTTCTCCCGGACCATGAGCTTCCCCTCCCAGGATCAATGCCAGGGGTTGAGTAAAATCCGCATCCCAGATTCGGGTATCCCCTTCCATATCGGAGGCAAAGATCGTTAGATTGTTGGTAATGAGATTAATTTCTTCCCAGCTGCAGTTTAATATTGGAAGGCGAAAATGAGCTCCCATTCCTGCTCGTACTACCTTGGGAGAGAAGGGATCTGCCGTACCAGGAGAGAGAAGTAGCCCATTTGCACCGGCAGCTTGGGCTGTTCGAAGCAAAGTGCCCAGGTTTCCTGGGTCACGGATTTCATCCGCAATCATCAAAAAATCACACTCAGCAGGCAGAGCAAGCGGATGCAGGGGTAGGACGGCTAGAATTCCCTGGGGGGTTTCTGTGTCACTGGCAGCTTTGAGGACTTCTTGAGATACTTCCTCACAAACCACTTTTTTTTCATGAAATCTTCCCACCAGCTGCTCCCCTCTTTCGTCTAGATCCCGGGTATAAATCACTAACTCCGGTACCTGGCCTGTTTGGAAAGCTTCTTCAACTAGGCGAATACCTTCAACAACAAAAGCAGCTTCTTTTTTACGGGATCTAGTTTGGGTCTGCAGAAGCCGGATTCGTTTTATTTTAGGATTTTGGGCGGAAGATATCATAACTGAAACTGATCAACTGGATGAATTTTATTCAGCAAAATGAAATCAATGAATCGATTGTAGCATTAAAACAAAAAAGGACAGGAATCCCTGTCCTTTTTTGAAAATTTTAGATCTAATTGATAGCTGCTTTGGCTTTTTCCACCACTTCTGTAAAAGCTTCTGGATGGCGGACAGCCATATCTGCCAGTATCTTGCGATTGAGGTTGATTTTGGCTTCTTTTAATCCGTAAATGAAGCGGCTGTAGGGCAGACCGTTCATCCGGGAGGCAGCGTTGATCCTGGTGATCCACAATCTGCGCAAATCCCGTTTCCTTGTGCGTCGGTCCCTGTACTCATACCAGAGACTCTTCAGCATGGCTTCGTTTGCTCGACGGTAAAGACGACTTCTCGTGCCGTATTTACCTTTCGCCATCTTGATAATTTTCTTGTGCCGTCGCCGGCGCTTTGCACCTGTTTTTACTCGTGCCATTCTTTTCTCTCCTGCAGTCCCCAGGGCGCCGGTTGCGATTTCCTGTCTGGAAAGGCACCTGTTGCTGCACCCAGCAGCTGCGTTACATTGTTTCCAACCGGGGTTTCAAGATTTCTAATTTTTGGTTAGACACACAGAGGGACGGTGGTTCCGATTGGATAAAAACCACCCTGCACACCTGTGGAAAATACAGAAAAGGAATTTTTATTCTTTTGCAGGGGCTATAACCATCAGCATGGAATAGCCTTCCCGGGAAGGTTTTTGTTCAATAACTCCGACATCACTTAATTCTTCAGCGATCTGGTTTAGCATTTCCAAGGCGATTTCTGGATAATGCACTTCCCGCCCCCGGAATTGTATCCGGACGTTAACTTTTTTATTGCTGGTTAGCCATTTTCGAGCGTTACGCACTTTGAATGTCGCGTGATGGTCAGTTGTTTTTGGACGCAGGCGAATTTCTTTTGTTTCAACTATTTTTTGTGCCTTGCGTGCCCGTTGGCGCTTTTTTTCCTGTTCGTAGAGGAATTTTCCCAGATCCATCACCTTACAAACAGGCGGTTTGGCATTAGGGGATATTTCTACCAGGTCTAAATCAGCTTCCTTCGCAATAGCTAGGGCTTCTTCGATTGGAACTACTCCTATGTTTTCCCCTTCGGGACCAATTAGGCGAACCTCGCGAGCCCTGATACGGTCATTCGCCCAGTAGTTAATTTTTCCTATTGTGCTCTCCTTTTATGTCTGAACTTAGACTTCGATAATACCATAGTTAAGGGAAAATCGTCAACGGAGTAATAAGGGGCAGAGGGTTTCTGTTGGCGGTCCCTGCCCCTTATTCTTAGACCTGAGCGTGGGTATGGATCTCCTCAGACATTCTATCGATAAGATCTTCTATGCTGACGGGATCCAGTTGATCACCTGATCGTAAACGGGGAGCAACAGTTCCGGCTTCCTCTTCCCGGTCTCCAACCACCAACATATAAGGAATCTTAAGTTTCTCTGCATCCCGGATTTTAGCTCCCATCCGGTCTGTTCTGCTGTCCACTTTGATTCGGATGCCGTTTTCTCGCAATTGTTCAGCAGCCTTTTCAACATAAGGCAGGTTGCGATCTGTGATTGGAATCAATATTGCCTGGGTTGGAGCCAGCCAGAGTGGGAAAGCTCCTCCGTAATGCTCAACCAAAACACCCAAGAACCGTTCCATAGATCCCAATAAAGCCCGATGGATCATGTAGGGGCGATGTTGTTTCCCGTCTTCAGCGACATAGGTCAGATCAAAGCGGTCCGGTAGATTGAAGTCAAACTGAATCGTGCTTAATTGCCATTCTCGGTCCAAGGCGTCAATCATTTTTAGATCAATTTTTGGGCCGTAAAATGCGGCTCCGCCTTCATCGATATCATAAGCCAAATCTGCCCGTTCCAGGGCTCCCCGCAATGCTTCCGTTGCATCATCCCAGCGCTCAATATCCCCGGCCGATTTATCAGGGTCGCGAGTTGCTAAGTAGGCATGGAATTCCTTCATACCAAAACCGCGCAGAATATGCAGACAAAAGTTTAGCACCCGGTCGATCTCTTCCGGCATTTGTTCCGGACTGCAGAAGATATGGGCATCATCCTGAGTAAATCCACGAACCCGCAGCATACCATGCAGAACGCCACTGCGTTCATAACGGTAAACCGTTCCCCACTCCGCCCAGCGCAAGGGAAGATCCCGGTAGCTGTGAAGCGAGTTTTTGTAGATCATGATATGGAAAGGACAATTCATTGGCTTCAGAAAATAGGATTCCTGATCGATATCCAACGGGGAATACATTAAATCTTCGTACCAGGTTAAATGTCCACTGGTCTCCCAGAGGTTCGCTTTTCCGATATGGGGTGAATAAACGAATTCGTACCCATGCTTAAGGTGCTCATCCATTGCGTATTGTTCCGCTTTGTAGCGCACATATGCTCCATTAGGATGCCAGAGCACTAACCCGGGGCCAACATCGGGATTGGTGCTGAAAAGATCAAGTTCTTTTCCCAGCCGCCGATGATCGCGTTTTTTCGCCTCCTCTAATTTTTGGAGGTAATTATTAAGTTCTTCCTCAGTTTTCCAGGCGGTTCCATAAATCCGCTGCAGCATGGGATTGCGCTCATCTCCCCGCCAGTATGCGCCAGCGACATTAAGTAGTTTCACTGCCTTGGGATTGAGGTCTTTCGTGCTCGCAACATGGGGCCCCCGGCACAGGTCAACAAAATCGTCGTGGGTGAAGATTGAGATTACCGTCTCTTCATCCACCGGTTCTCCATATTCATCAACCCCGCCGGATTCCAGTCCTGTGATCAGATCCTGTTTATAAGGCTGATCATTGAAAATTTCTCGAGCCTCATCCGCGGATAATTCCTTCCTGACAAACTCATGCTCCTCAGAAAGAACTTTTTGCATCTTTTTTTCGATTTCTTCCAAATCTTCCGGAGTTAAGGGTCGGGGTAGGTCAAAATCGTAGTAAAAACCATCAGCGATGGGGGGACCTATGGCAATTTTGGCAGCCCCTTCAGGAAATAAATCCCGCACTGCCTGTGCCATCACATGGGCAGTGGAATGCCTGATTTTCCACAGCTCAGATCCCAGATAATTGTTTTTAGCCATAATACACCTCCAAAAAATAAAAACTCCTGCCAACTGGGGCAAGAGTTTCTCGCGGTTCCACCCAGATTTAAGTCAGACCACAGAATGGTGCTGGACTCATCTCATGGGGCCGGTAACGGGGCCAATCGTATCACCTTACTTTTCCCTAGGGAGGTTCAGGTTTCCGCTCAGGGGGGGTTTTCTCGGAGAGTCTTCTTAGAAAGTTTCCAGTCTTTGACTTTCTATCCCTATTGAAGACTACATCCGTTACTCGTCCCGGTCAACGCGTTTATTGTATTGCTGGATATTATAGCGTCTTTTTTCGGAAATGCAAGTTAGAGGGGCAAGATCCGTATTTCCTGGTTTGTTTTCTATTTGATTTCCTATTCAGCCCTGAAAGGCATCCATGTAATCTTTTATTTCAGGAACAGTGGTCAATTTCTCATAAAAAAAGTTATTTACGATATTAATCACTTCGTCGCGGGCAACTTCCACTCCGACCGGAATTTCCTGGCCCTGGCTTTGATCCTCCAGCGCATCTCGCAGTTGTAGTAAATGTTTTACTACAAGGGTTTCCTCATCACCCTCCAGTGCGCGGATGACTTCCAATATCAGTTGGTCCGCCTGGTTCTTTACACTTTCTACCGAGATGCTGGATTCGGGATAACTGCATTCATCCATAGTTCGGATCAAGGCCCAAACTTGGTATAACATGGACGTAGGTTCGTCAAATAACTCCCGGATCAGGGCGGCCTCTCCATACCTACCGGTTAATCGGAAGATGTTGTACATTCTTTTCGCGGCTTTCCCATAATTGATGTCTTTGGTGAGATATTTATTAACTTCTTTCTCCAACTGGGTGACATATTGATCGAGGGCGTTGGCTGAAACATGTTGAGAAAGTTTGGAAAATATTGGAATAGAGTCTCCGTCCAGGTAAATTTCTTGGAAGTAAGGATCCAGGAAACCATCTAGGGGAGTGATTGAACCATCAGGAGCTTCCCAGGTAACATCCAGCATGTTGCTGGCATTAACTAACTCGCCCCGGATAGGATCCGCAACTACCCAATCCAATTTACACCAACCAGGATCCAAGGCAACCTCAAACCAATCAATACTTACTGGATCTCCAGAAGGTGTGGCTGCCTTGATTACACCATCCCTGATTTGGTCAACTGACCAGGAAATAGAGCTGCCAGCAGAGTAGGTTCGGTCTTCAATTACGACATCAAATGGATATGATCCAAATCGAACTTCCATAAGCTGGTAGGTCGGTCCCGATTCTGTTGAGAGAGCTTTCTCGCGAATTAATTCAGCCAGCACTTGGCAGGTTTCATCCCGGCTGTCAGTGATAATATTAATGCGTTCAAAATAATCCGCATCACCCGGATAGATCTGGATTTTAGATTGGGCTGCCGAACCTGATAGAGCCAATGCAGTCTCAACCTTCCCTGGAATATCTAAAAATTCTACCAATTTTCCCAATTTTCTAAAATGGGCCAGGTCATCTGAGCTGAAATCAAGCATGGATACTTTATGGCCAAAAACACCGGCGCGCTCATCAAATACCACATCACTTTCATCCTGGGCAGAAGAGATTGCGGTTAGCCATTGGAGAGCATCCGCTTCGTTCAATTCTATTCCTAAGCGCTGAGCTGATTCAATGATATGCTGTAAATCCTGATTGGCAGGGGACTGTTTAGAAGCCATAGTATATTCTCCTTAGTAGCAGGAGAGAGATGTTTTAATCACCTCTCTAATAACGACAGACACAACAAAATTGTGAGTTTGTTGTGTCTGAGTTGGTTTGTGTGCTGAGGAAAATCACCTCGGATGGTATTAATATCTTATTTTGGTGCTTCACATTCCCGGATGAAAAAATCATATTCTGAGCAGGATGATCCATTTGGGAAGACACAGGTTCCGATATTATCACCTGCTTTGATACTGTATCCTTGTCTCTGGCAAAAAGACCATTCTATACCGCAGCTGCCGGATAGAAAATCCCATTCCTCGCATTCCTTGCCATCAGGGAAGATGCATATCCCCTGGGTGCCGCCAGCAACAGTTCTCAATTCAAGTTCATATCCCATTTCCTGACAGTAAAAAGAGGCAGGATTTGGTACACCAATAAAAGGATCTCCTTCTTCATCATCTTCTTTTTCAAGATAAGGAGTTGGGGTTTGAGCGAGGTTTGGCCGAGATGTCTGACATCCAGAGAGAATAAGCAGCGAAACCAATAACAGGGTTGCAGTCAGTAAGGTCTTTTTTTGTCTGTTCATGTTTACTCCTCACGGAAAATCTAGATTTACCGTTATAGGTTTTATACCACAATCCTGATTTGAGTGTCCCGGAACTAAGTCTAACATTTGAATGATGACAAGATTGACTTTATCTATCCATCAGATTGCTCCTGTGAGGTTTACGTCACTATTCACCGGCTTAGTAATACTGAGTTGTCTGTCCTGCAGGGATTATGTCTGATAGAGATAATTAGCGTGTCCATATAGCTTACAGAACAGTAAAGTTTTATTTTTGGGGGATTGTTCTGGAGGCAGTAAAATAGAATGAAGCATTAATGATGTTCCACTTTCCCCAAGAAATCATTATTCGCGATTTTTATTATCTATCGTGACACTGACGCATTTAAATGAAGATTGATACCTATCGAAATTTAATTGATCAAATAGCTGCAGCCGTCTTGATATTGGATGAACGAAGGATCGTCCAATATGCGAATCGAGACTCGCTGGACTTGCTTGGATTTAAAACTGAAGAGCAGCTTCTGGGGTTTAATTTTGATCACTTAGTTTCCACAGACCAACTTGCTCATTTTCAAACTTTTTACCAGTCCATAATCGAAGGCAAAGAATCAAACGAAAGCATCTATAGTTTAGTCCGGAGAGACGATTCGATCAAAAATGTAGTACTTTCTGGAGCGGCAGTTGAAGATGAGGCTGGATATATTTCTCAAACCATCTGGACCCTTAAGGATATCTCGGCGTTTACTCGGTTTGATGAAGATGACAATCAACAGAGAAAACTTGAGGATATAAGTTGGTTAAGCGAACAAGGTAGGTATTTGCTCTCGTTGAATCGGAGAGAAAATATCCTGGAATTTGCTGGCAAATCACTTCAGGAGAAATTGGGTGACTGCCTTATTTTGACACTCTCACTTGTTGATGAATCTAGTCTCAGATTGGATGGAGTCTATGGGATAAAAAGCAAACTTCTTAAAAAGATCTGGACATTATCTGGAGGGGATCTAAAGGGAAGATCATTTCCAATAGAAGATCGTTTTAAAGATGCCTATTCCAAACGTCAATTATCTTTGCAACTAGGGGGATTGGCCAACTTTTCTAAAAACCAAGTACCACCGAAAGTTACCCAACGAATAGCTAAATTGACGGGAGTTGAAGATGTCTATACGATTGGACTGGAGGGCAATTCCCGGGTGATGGGTGTTCTTTATATATTTACAACTCGCCCAAACATGATTCCAAACCATGACCTGGTTGAAGCATTTACGTTCCAGGTGGCGCTTGCCCTGGAAAAATCTGAGGTCGTTGATAATCTAGAGTTCAGCGAGCAGCAATTCCAGGTATTTTTTGAAAATGCGCCGGATGGTTATTTTATTAGTGATTTGCAAGGAACCATGCTGGATGGTAATCGAGAAGTAGAACGAATAACTGGATATTCCCGAGAGGATTTAATCGGGAAGAATTTCCTTGATGTGGAGTTATTTCCAAAATCTCAACTCGCGCATGCCAGCAAGCTGTTAGGACAGGTATTGCTTGGTAAATCCACTGGTCCAACTGAATTTGATTTCATCAAGAAAGACGGCAGTTTGATTCAAGTGAATATCAGTACCCATCCGTCGAAGATAGGTAATAAAAATGTTATTTTTGGTATTGCGCGCGATATTTCAGAGCAAAAACAAATCGAAAGTAATCTTGAACAAGCTCACGGAACATTAACCCGTGTATTAGAAGGTATTGATGCTCATGTTTATGTTGCTGATCTGGAAAATTATGAAATCTTATACATGAACAAGAGTATGATCGAGGATTATGGGGGTGATTTTACCGGGAAGAACTGTTATGAAGTCTTCCGAGGAGAGCAGGAAAAATGCCAAAACTGTACCAATAATAAACTCCTTGATGACAGGGGAAAACCGGGAGAGGTTCAGATTTGGGAAGGACGGAATCAGAAGACTGGCAAATGGTTTCGTAACTATGATAGAGTTATTTATTGGACGGATCAACGAACTGTAAGGATGCAAATTGCCGTTGATATCACGGAAAGCAAACAAGCCTCTAAAGCTCTAGAGCAAAGTGAAGAAAGATATCGAAGTTTATTCCGGGCATCCCAAAACGCGTTAATGACTTTAGCTCCTCCAGACTGGAACTTTACCTCCGGCAATCCGGCTCTGGTAAAGTTGTTCCAATTGGAGAATGAAGGGCATTTCCTGACATTTAAACCTTGGAAACTTTCACCTGAACTCCAACCTGATGGGCAAAAATCTAAAGAGAAAGCCCTGAAGATGATTAATATTGCTGTGAACGAAGGATCCCACTTTTTTCATTGGATCCATAAAAGATTAGACGGAGAGGAATTCCCTGCCACTGTCCAGTTAACCAGGGTAGACCATGAAGGAGGTTATTATCTTCAGGCGACTGTTATAGACATTGCTGATCAATTAATGTCTGAAAGAATTCTAGAACAACAGATGGATGATCTGGCGCTAATCAATACTCTTAACATCGCAGCAAATCAAGGACAGGGTTTAGAAGAGATCATGTCCACTCTTGCCCGAGAAACCAAGCGGATATTCAAATGCAACAACACGACTGTTTACCTTCTAAGTGAGGATGGAAACCATTTATCTGTCTATTTGCATTCTCTGAATAATTCACTTAAGAAACTGTTGGAAAAAATTATCAATATTGATATTCCCCATAAAATTGAGATAACCCTTGAAGAAAATAGTGCTTATAAGGACATCATTATTAGTGGTGAAGCTAAAATTCTAACTGATCAATCAATTATTCAGGGAATGATTAAAGATTTCTTGGCTTCAACGTTTGTATCAAAGACGATAAAGAATAGAATTTCCAAGCTTATCCCGCAGATATATAAACTTACGGGTGTTCAATCCGTGGCAATTGCACCCTTAATAACATCGGGCAAATTGGTTGGTTTGCTTGAGATGTCTTCCCCCCGAATTCTTTATGAGGAAGACAAGGAAAGATTAATAACCATCGCTGACCAGTTGAGTGGAATTATCCAAAAGATCCGGGCTGAAAGTGAGAAGGAAATTAACCTCCGTGAAATAGAACTGATGTACAACACGCTTGTAGAGGGAAGTCGAAATGACGATGTAGATGACATCTGTCAACTTCTTGCTGAGAATGTATACAAGGTTAATCCTGGAACGTATGTGATGGTCACATTATATGATCCAGAGGTGGAAGCAATCCGGGTTAGGGCATTGTCTGGTTTAGGAAATAAGGCAGACAGGCTAATTAAATTAATGGGGAAAAAACCGGAAGATTTTCTGGTTAATGCTACTCAAGAAGGAATTGATCGTGATCTTAATGCTCTATTCACAAGTGGGAAAATGGAGCTTGTTCCGGAAGGGCTCTATGCTTTAACCAGGGGTGTGATCTCGCGTTCAATTTGCAAGTCAGCCGAAAAACTAATGGGAGTAGAACAGGTTTATATAATTGGTTTTGGATTGGGAAAAATGTCAATCGGGGGTTTGGTGCTCTTTGTTAAAGAAGGTGAGAAGGTCAATCATTCTGTGGCTCTTGAAACAATCGTTAACCACTTTGCGGTAATTTTTGAAAGGCGAGGTGCCCAACGGGAGATCCTGGAGAGAAAGGCACAACTTGAAGCCCTCAGGGACGTTGAGTTAGAAATAGCAAGTGAGCTAAACCTGGAAGACCTGTTGTATTCCATTGCCGATAAAGCAGGTTCTATTGTATCCGCGACAGCTAGTGGTATCAGTATTTATCACAAGGAGAAGAATATCCTTGAATACATTGCGTACACTGGGTTTGATGATTTGCCTGAAGATTCAACAATAAAACCCGGCGAGGGTTTGTCTGGGAAAGTTTGGGAAAAGAATGAAACCATTATTGTTAAAGATTATTCTAAGTGGGAAGGAAGATTAGATAAGTGGGCCGAGGTTGGAAGATATTATCTAGCAGGATTTCCGGTTTGTTGGGGAGAGGAAAACCTGGGCGTCTTAGAAATCGCCCTGAATGTAGATGATGAATTATCTCAGAGTGATATTACGATGCTGGAACTCTTTGCGACTCAGGCAGCCATTGCCATCAAAAACGCCCAGTTGTTCAGTGAGGAAAAACTTCGCAGACAAGAAGCTGAAACGCTCAGGGAAGTTGGCTTATTGATCAACAGAATGATGGACAGGCCAGGATTACTGGATATGATCTTAACAACACTTCAAAAAGTAGTTCCATATCACAGTGCTTCTATCCAGTTAGTCAAGGGTTCAGAGGTTGTGATTGAAGCGTTCCGGGGAACCGAACATCCAGAAAATGTGATTGGGACAGCATATTCCATCAATGAGAATAAACTAGCCAATCAAGTATTAAACGAAGGCAAAAATGTTGTTCTAAGCAATAAGGATCAAATCCGGGATTTGTTAGTTGGACCAGAAGTTGAGAAGGTTCAATCCTGTATGGCATTACCATTGGAAATCAAAGGGAATCGAATAGGCATTCTTACTCTCGATCACAATTTGCCTGATCAATATTCAATCCGTGATACTGATCTGGTTCTGGATTTTGTAAACCAGGCAGTGATCGCCCTTGAGAATAACAGGTTATTTGAAGAGATCCGGCGACGGACGCGTGAAATCGAAGTGGTGTATGAATCAGCCCTAACGCTGGTTCAAGAACTTCGTCCTGAAGAATTATTTAACCACCTTTATGAACAGGTTGAGTCATTGTTCAAACCGGATGCATTTATTTTGGCAACCTACGAATCGGTTTCGGATATGATCCAGATATCTTTTGCAACTGAAGAAGGAATTCGCCAAACCCAAGTTGAAGGTCTCCAGATTTCTCCCAATGAAAAGAATTCGTTATTAAGTTGGATCATCAAGAAGAAGACACCCTTGCTAATTGGAAATGTGGAGACAGATTCGCTGCCGGTTAGACCGCAGCAACAGGGAAGGACCATTCGGTCATGGTTGGGGGTTCCGCTGCTTGTAGCTGATAGACTGGTTGGTGCTCTCGTGGTTCAGTCCTATCAAGCGAATGCCTACACACACGACCACCGCAGACTTCTACAATTATTGGGGAATCAGGTGGCTATTGCCCTTGAGAACAGCCGTTTGTTTGATGATGCTCAAAGAAGATTGTCCCGGTTGTCATCATTGCGGGAAGTTGACCAGACAATCCTGGGGAGCATTAATCTCGAGATGACCATGGATGTGCTGATTAATCAGCTCATACAAACACTGGAGGTTGATGCTGCTTGTGTGCTGGCATATGATCCCAAAAAGCAAGAATTGGAATATGTCAATTGCCATGGGTTTAAGAATAAACCGACACAGCACACACCACTTAAGCTTGGAAGTGGATTAGCTGGTAAAGCAGCTCAGGACCGTTCCCTTGTTCACATCCCAGATTTGAGGGTGAATCCTGCCGGGTTGGATCTTCCTTCTAAAATTAAGGCTGAAAATTTTATTTCCTATATGGCTCATCCACTTATTGCAAAAGGGGAGTTGGTTGGTGTCTTAGAAGTTTTTCACCGCAATCAATTGGACCCCAACCCTGAATGGATAAATTTCCTGGATGCCCTGGCGCGATTGGCAGCAATTGCGATTGACCGTCTCAATTTGTTTAACGATTTGGAAAAATCCAATATTGAACTCATCCAAGCCTATGATGCAACTATTGAAGGATGGGCAAGGGCTATCGAATTACGGGATGGGGATACCGAGGGACACAGCAGGCGGACAATTAAGTTAACAATGAATTTAGCCAGGAAAATGGGGGTAAAAGGAGCTGAGTTAACACATATCCGCCGGGGAGTACTACTGCATGACATTGGGAAAATGGCAATTCCGGATGGGATCTTATTAAAAAGTGGAAAGTTAACAGATGAAGAATGGTTGGTGATGAAAAAACACCCTGTATTTGCCTACGAAATGCTTTCATCGATTAATTACCTCAAACCTGCCCTGGATATTCCTTACTGTCATCACGAATGCTGGGATGGTTCTGGATACCCCAGGGGGCTTTCCGGGGAAGGTATTCCTCTTGCTGCGAGGATCTTTGCTGTGGTTGATGTCTGGGATGCCCTACAGTCCGATCGTCCCTATCGGAAAGCCTGGACAGAAAAACAAGCCATTGCTTTCCTGAAGGACCAATCTGGCATTCAGTTTGACCCGCAAATCCTGGAAACATTTATTGATTTGATTAAAGAAACCTGATTAGGTTTTTGGGAGTAGTTAGTTTTCTATACCTTGTATTCCGGTAGAGGTAGGGACGAATCCCCTTTCCCCTTTAAATCTAAAAAAATATAAATCTCCCTAACTTCCCGGAGCAGATCTTGTAATAAAGGGTATTTTTGCCATTAAATTCCCCAATTTGGGTCTTGACAAAGGCTTCTTCTATGCTATGATATGAGCATAACCCGATAAAGCGGGTTACCCGAATTAGTCAGAAGTGTAGGAGAAGTCAATGCCAAAACCAGATGCCATCGTAATGCCAGAAGTATCCACAGTTGATATCCGGCTCGATTCCGTCCAGACCATCATCCAAAGTATGGTTTTGATGGGACGAAGTGAAGAACTTTCCGGCCTTAGTTCCTGGATATATGAGACCACCAATGCCCTTACTCCTGAGCAGAAAACTACCCATAATTTGGTGCTGATCGGATTTCACTATACAGTATTACCCACCCGGTTATGGAAAGACTTTCCTACTTATCTGGCACATCTGGAAAATAGCAATCCGATATCTTTGCGAGACAATGTATTGAACTTTTACATTAGCTTTGAACCCTGTGATGGGGCAAGTAAGCAAATAGAAGCAACCAGCGAAATGCTGTTGGCGGATGTGGACTTCTTTATGGACTATTTGCGGACCAAGTTTGGAGAGGATTCAATTGATCCAAAAATAGAAGAAATAGCTCATCAGCTGCTGAATGATCCCGACCAAATGCAGCAGGTGATTGTTTCCCACTTGAATTTCATGTGGGAAGAATTTTTCGAAGCGGAATGTGAGCGGATTACCCCCATGCTGACTGATGCAGTGATGGCATTTGAAGAAATTGATTACCGAAATATGAGTCGGGAGGAGACTGCCAAATATATTACCGGCAATGATTTTGATGAGGAGAAATGGGATCTCAATTCAAAGGAAATCAGCCAGCTGATTTTTGTGCCCAGTGCCCATATAGGACCATACCTGGGAAGATTTCAATATAAAAATTCCCTGGGCGTGGTTTTTGGAGCTCGGCTTCCAGAAGACACAAAGATCCATGCTCCGGATCTTAGCCGAAACGAGATTAATATCCGGCTCAGCGCCCTCGCAGATGATGTCCGCCTGCATATATTACAACTGATAGCGGAAGAGGGAGAGCTGCGGTCGCAGGAAATCATGGAGAGTTTAGAGATCAGCCAGTCAGCCTCATCCAGGCACCTAAAACAATTGAGTGCCACGGGTTATCTGATTGAAAGGCGCTGCTCGGGAGCAAAATGTTATGCCCTGAATACAGAACGGGTTCAGGATACATTACAGGCTGTGGCAGCATTTTTATTGTGTGATTAACCAAAGTTTTGGAGGTGGAAAATGGAGAGATTAAACAAAAAGTTCATCATATAAAAGAATTGTATCTGATGGAATGCAGTACTTATTGAAATAAATACGAATAACGTTATAAGGAGAAATACCATGCTTACCTGGAAAGATTATGATTACGAAAGAGAACGCAGACAAGATAAAATCGCTCAAGCAAAACACTATCGAATGGTTCAGTCTGCAACAGATAACTGTGAATCAAATTTCACAAAAATAAGCATTAGAATGTTGGATTCGATTGGATCCCGGCTAGTCCAGTGGGGCAGTCAACTGCAGTGTCGCTGCGCTGAAATGACTATGTCCGCTTCTAAGCGCGCAATTTGATGAAAGGAAAATATCAAAAAGATCCTCTAAGCTGAACCGGAGTATAAAAATATACTCCGGTTCTTTTATTAAAATAAACAGGGACTAATTTCCTTCAAGAAAGCCGGTCCCTTAAACAGAGTTCAATTATTTATTCTTTCTCCCCTTCCCCTACCGCTTCATTTCCTTGAAACCCTTCTTGCATGACCACATAGCAGCATCAATCCCAGACCTAAGGCCAGCGGCAGAACCATTACTGGGAACTTTCTTGTAGAGAGATTTTCAATCATATCCCAGCGAAGAACGAGCCTATTAATATGGGCGTCGGGAATTTCCTCGCTGGCACTGATTGGGGTTGGCTTGGCGAATTCGTTCTGGCTGGCAGTTCTCCTTTACCTGGTAGCGATGGTATCCGTTGGAGTGATTACTCCGGTTAAGCAAGCCTACCTGCACCAGGTAATTCCTTCCTCACAACGAGCTACAGTGATTTCCTTTGATTCCCTGCTGGCCAGCGGGGGGAGCATGCTGGGGCAGAGTGGATTAGGATACCTATCGCAGGAGCGGTCTTTGGGCACTGGATATATTACGGGTGGTTTGGTCACATTGTTCGCGTTGCCCTTTTTTGGATTGCTCCGAAAGCTGGGTGGAGCCGGCGATCACATCATTGGAAAAGCAGGGAAAAAGAGTGTATGCCCAGCCCAGGGATTGCCCCCTATTTCTGCTGTAGAATCTGATGCGGGGATAAATTATAGCTAGGTTTAATCATCATTTGAAACAATAAGTTCCTTCTGATTTTTCATGGGCGTTATTGACCTAAAAGAATTATGGTATATTAACAACTTAGGACTCCAGGAAAACTAAAGTTTATAAGGAGCATAGAATGGATTCAACAGCAAGTATCATCATCACCGCAGCGTTAATATTCTATTCCATTGGAGTGTGGAGTGAACGAATCCAGGGTAGATTAAAACCCTGGCATCTGGCGTTTTTTGTATTAGGCCTGATTTGTGATACCTGGGGGACAGGCATGATGCTTGACTTTGCCGGCGGGATGACAATTGATATTCACGGTATAACAGGTGTTATCGCCATTTTATTGATGTTTATCCACGCCGTTTGGGCAGCAGTTGTCCTAAAACGGAAAGATGAAAACGCCATCCAGAACTTTCATAAATTCAGTGTCCTGGTCTGGGTGATCTGGCTGATCCCCTATTTCAGCCCCATGTTTTTCAACCTGGCAGGATGATAATAGGGAAACCAAATTTATAATATGATCACTTATGTCATTATCGGTTTTCTTCTCTTGGAAACCGTCAATGTGTTGGCGCTTTATTTTGCCCCTGATTCAAAATTGGCAAACAGCGTGGGTGTTTTTAAGGCGTGGGAAAAATCCAAACAGAACCCTGAACAACATAATCTGGTTAAATACCTGGTTAATTGGGTTGCTGGGACGAAACTGATCTTCATTTTGTTATTAGTTGTTATCCTGATCTCAGCTGATGATCAATCTCTGGTACTTACTGGTGCCGCGTTGGTGATTTCGATTTTGTCGTTCTTTTGGCGTCTTTTTCCATTAATTCGAAAGATGGATCAGGAGGATCAAATAGATCCTAAAAATTATTCAATCGTTCTTGGTTGGATGATCCTGGCTTTTGTCCTGATATTTGTGGTGGCGATTTTACTTTCAATCTATGGATAAGAATACCAAGGCTATTTTTTTTGGTTTTGTTTAATCAAAGCTTTTTTGGTAATCTTAACAAGGAAATCTTTTTTTGTCGGGAGACAAACCCGTCGTAACTAATTGGATCAATCGCGGTTATTTAGAGTGGTAATTGGTATATTTCTTTCAATTCAAAGGAGAAACTAATGAAACTCACACCCCCAACCAAAAATGTCTTTTATGTCTCAGTTGCTTTGGCAGTTGTTGGAATCCTCGGAAGCTTTGTAAGTATTCCGTTTGTTTCCGGATATGCCTTCTGGTTTGTAGTGGTTGCCTACGTTGTCCTGTTCCTGGGCAACACTATGAAAGGAGTCTAGGATATTGGTTTGTTTACTAACTAAAACACTCCGGGTTTTCCCGGAGTGTTTTTTTATGGCCTGATTAGGTAGTGGAATATTATTTCTATCTGATTAATCCAGATCCAAATTATCTACTAACGACTGTACCGCAGCTTCATTCTCAGGACGTTCGATGTCCTGATAGAGTTCCCAGGTTTCGATATGGGTTGCAGATTCCCCTGGCTCAATCATCTCAATGGGCCCTACTGTTTCCAACTCGAGAAAGTCGCCGTTGCAATAACACTCGCTGGAACTTCCAAAATCGTAATATTCTGCCCTGAGAGAATAGGTTGCCCGTTTTACAAAAAGGGTATTCTCAAGCCAATAGGCCAGCCAGCCCCGCGGGTTCGGAAAACCGATTTTAAATGCTTTCTCCATATCAGTCTGGACCAGAAGATAGGAATTACCCCAACTGACCTGGGGACAATTAATATCTGTGTAGGGCCAAATTGCCAGAGATCGATTGGGAAGCAGCCCTGTGTCAGTTCGAGCTTGCGGCAGGATCGCAATTCCTCCCTTTTTTAGCATGGTAATCGCCCAGGGCGCAAATTCCACAGGCCATAAACCACGATTGGTTAATGTATGGTGAATGATCACCTGCGGTTTGTTCTCAACAAGATGGACCTGGAGGGCCTTTTGGAGCCCAGTTCCAGGTTCGATTTCTTGGGTCGCCAATAAACCATTTTCCCTTAATGTAATTTCGACTGGATTGTCATCTGGTATGTATGTCCGGGACATTTCTTCGGGTGCGTGCCATAAACGATGACCGCCATACAAGGAATAAGATGTATTGTCGAGGCTTGTGATCCTCAGATCGGGAAGTTCGGCCAGAAGATTATTACCATCGTTGAACTTCAAAGAGATGATCCTGGGACCCACAGATTGAGTAACCAGGATTTCTATAAAATCATTCTTTAGGGGAACACAAGCTAGATTGAGGAATTTTACAGTTTTCATATGATCCAATTATAATGGAAACCTCCTACTGATAACAAGTTTTTACAACCAATGAATAGAAGTCTCGTATTTATATAAAGATTACCAGTCAAGAACAGGTTGGGGAGATGATCAGTAGGGAAGCACCAGAGTATTTCGGATTTCCATTCACGCGAAATCGAGGTCCAAATACGATTGGACTTATTCATCAAGAGAAAATCCTGATTGCGGCTGAAGCTGTTGGTGTGAACATTATGTTTGGCACCGGGGCGGTGATGAGTATCAAGGAAGAAGTATCGCGACTGGTGTTAGCGAAGGGCTCAATGAGTTTCTTTACTTGATCAGCTTCATTCAAATAAACTCTCAGAGAGGACACCAAGTGTTAATGAGGGGGCAGTCGAAGAGAGTGAATCAGTACCGGTAACAGTGTGGTTTTTGCGAATGAGTTAGGGGAAAAGATCCGTTATAATGGCCTGGTATCCAAGGAAGAAAAAATGAATATCACTATATTAAATGGGAACACGGACTCCTCAGCATTTGATTTTTACCTGGCAGACTTGCGATCTTCCCTGGAAGGCAATAACCACCGGGTCACCCAGCTGGATTTAAGGGATCTGGAATTAAAGTACTGCATAGGTTGTTTTGACTGCTGGACCAAAACTCCGGGAATTTGTAGTGCCGATGAGGCCTCCCAGGAGATGGACCGGGCGGTGATCAACTCTGATTTTACGCTCTGGGCTGCACCGCTGAAAATGGGTTTTCCAACCGCGCTGCTCAAAAAGGCTTTTGATAAACACCTGCCCCTGATTCATCCTTACATGCTAGTGGATCAAAATGAAGCCCATCACCTTAAGCGATATGAAAGATATCCCCGGGTGGGTATGCTGGTGGAAAGGGAGGCTGAGACAGATGACCGGGATTTACAAATCATCACCGAAATCTTCTCACGCACAGCATTAAATTTTAAATCAAAATTAGACTTTTTAGTGACTACAGACCAGTCATCAGAAGATTTGGTTGATAAGATTCTCTATCCGCGAAAAGGGGGACATTTATATCAGAGAAAACTTGGACCAATACCAGGTGTAAAAATTCCTTCGCCTAAAAGGATCACAGTATTCAACGGATCGCCTCGAGGGAAAAAAGGCAATACGCCTATCATGCTGGGAGAGTTCATGAAAGGGTTTGGGGGCGAGGTTGATATCCAACACATCGTTCGAGTTAAGGAGATAGACGATCAGGTGCGAGCGTTTAAAGAGGCGGAGTGTGTTTGGTTGGGTTTCCCACTCTATACCGATGGTATGCCCGGAGTAGTGAAGTCTTTTATTGAAGCCCTGGAATCGCTTAAGGGGAGGGAAAATAATCCACCCATAGGATTCCTGGTGCAGTCTGGTTTCCCGGAAGGATTACATTCCCGTTACGTGGAACGGTACCTGGAAAAACTATCCGACCGATTGGGATCCCCTTACCTGGGCATAATTGTGAAGGGTAACGGGGAAGGAACCCGGATCATGCCTGCGGAAGCGACTAAAGGTTTGTTTAAAGATTTACATCGCCTTGGTGCTGGGTTTAAGGAAACCGGAGAACTGGATCCTGGTATCCTCAAAGAGATCGCCAAACCAGAGCGTTTTCCTGTGGTTTTGAATCCGATCTACCGATTTTTCCTGCGACTGCCAATCGCCCATGGTTACTTCGACAGGATGCTTCATGACAATAATGCTTATGAAAAAAGGAATGATCGGCCTTTTGTAAACTCAGATTGATCAACTTTTTATCCTTTTTGCTCTTGAATAGGTTATTATTAGGGATAATAAATTAGAAGAAGGGAGTATTTAACATTGAAAGGTCGATATTATCAGATACCAATTTACCTTCTGAGCGGCTCATTGGTAGTGCTCGTGATCATGTTTGTTGTCAGAGGCCTTAGCAATAAGAATCAAAACACCAGAACGAATCAAGCGCCGGCGGTTGTCGAGGCTATGGATAATACTGAAGTTATGACCACCAGCACCTCAACAGAATCGCCCTTGCCCACTGAAACCCCAACACTTGACCCAACAAGCACTATCTTGGTGGCTACCGAAACTGAACTCCCGACAGCTACAGATTCTGCCGCTCCCGTTCCCGATGAAGGCTGTAATGTGGCTGGTTTTTTGGCAGATATAACTATTCTGGATGGGGAGATAATTGATCCCGGGACAAAATTTAAAAAAACCTGGCTTTTAAAGAATGAAGGCAGCTGCACCTGGAATACAAATTACAAATTGTATTATTATTCTGGGGACAAATTGTCTGGACCTGATAGCCAACAGATGGTTTTTATTCCTGTTCCACCGGGAACATCTATTGAGATATCTGTAGATTTAAATTCGCCTGAGCAAGCAGGTACCTATAAAGGTTATTGGGCTCTAAAAGACCCTGAGGGGAACCATTTTGGCA
>Ga0255364_10049_pt1 | contig 34127 bp, 26 predicted proteins | sample ANMaggSSYBR01G12_FD_182087 | JGI IMG/M metagenome (GOLD analysis project Ga0255364, IMG submission 182087) | Sediment cell enrichment communities from methane seep in Santa Monica Basin, California, United Staets - ANME aggregate JGI... | ecosystem: Environmental > Aquatic > Marine > Cold seeps >...
TGTGTTTTTCTTGCCTGTCTACTTATTAACATACTCATCCTGGGTGAAGTAAACCAGGAATAATATTGAGGTCGAATGCCTGAATTCCTATCACTAGTCACGCCTGATAAAGCTATCGATCTTTTGTTTAATTCAATAAATCCTGTTGTTATATCTGAGATTGTTGATACGGAAAATGCATTAGGCCGAGTGACCACAGAAGATATTATTTCTCCCCAAGACCTGCCTGATTTTCAGAGATCCACAGTGGATGGATTTGCAGTTTTGGCACAAGGAACCCATGGGGCAAGTGAATCCTTACCGGCCTACCTCGCCCTGAAGGATGAAGTTCCTATGGGTGATAAACCAGGGTTCTCAATTTCTAGCCAGGAATGTGCTTTGATCCATACCGGAGGAATGCTGCCGATGGGGGCAGACGCATGCGTTATGGTCGAGGATACTCAAACCCTGGAGTCGGGTGAAATTGAAATTTTCAGATCAGTTGCAAATGGCGAAAATGTAATAAAAGTGGGAGAGGATGTTTCAGTTGGGGATATTGTGATCCCTGTTGGAACCAGGCTCCGACCGGCAGAAATAGGGGGATTGATGGCCTTGGGTATTACCTCAATTAATACCGCAAAACCTCCCGTGATTGGTATTCTGTCAAGCGGTGATGAGATCATCCCTCCCTATCAAAAAACAAAACCGGGAGAAGTGAGAGATATCAACTCGTATACCCTGGGAGCGTTGATTAAGGATATTGGTGGAGATATTCACCATTATGGTATTATTGCAGATAATCGGGATGAGATGCTGAAAGCTATAAAAAAAGCCCAGCAAGAATGTGATCATTTGATCGTTACCGCCGGATCATCTGCTAGCACCAGAGATTTAACGGCAGAGATTATGAATAGTCTTGGTGAGCCAGGTGTCCTCGTCCACGGTATCAATATAAAACCGGGGAAACCAACCATCTTCGCAGTATCAGGCAAAAAGGTGATGATTGGCCTTCCCGGCAATCCCGTCAGTGCCCTGGTGATTGCATCATTATTGGTTACCCCAATTATCGAGGCCTACCTGGGAATAAGATCACCCAGGCCAAAACCGACCATTGCCGCAGAGCTGACTGTAAATATCTCCTCTCAATCAGGCAGAGAAGATTGGATTCCGGTACAATTAGTCAAGAGCTCAAAAGGCGGCTATAAAGCCGAACCTGTTTTTGGCCGAAGCAATTTGATATTTATCTTAGCCAGGTCAGATGGATTGATTAAAATTCCTGCACCTGCAACAGGGCTTGAAGCTGGGACATTGGTGTCTGTTCGTTTACTATAAGGAAGAGTAACAAGAATGAATTCAACCCTGACTCTACCGGCTTTGTTCTACATTTGCATGGCGGCATATAGCATCAGTCTGGTTGTGAACGCCCTTCGGAAACTACGTGTATATAAACAAGCAGATTATTTGCTAGTAATTTTGCACGGATTATTTTTATTAATCACTCTGGTATTGTTTGGTAGAGAACTTTCCTGGTGGGAATTATTAAATCAAGGAATCCGGCTGCATTTACCCTGGTACGGCATATTATTATTCAGTGGGGTTTTGTATGCATTGACATATGCTGTCTTTAAAACCGAAAGTCCTGGTTGGATTTGGCTGATTGTTAGTATACTGATTGTTGGTCTGGCCGCTTTGTCCGATGCGATATCAATATTTCCGGGGGACCTGAATTGGGGTCGGCAGGGAGAGGGTTACTCACACTCGGTATTATCTACTGTGATCCAGGCTGTTGGGTGGGGGATATTTGTAATTCTTTCCAGTATCCAGGTCCTTCAGGTTTATCGTATTACTGAAAGAACTGTGGTCAAACAGCGTGCCATCTATTGGACGGCAGCCCTGATTCTCTATATGGGCAGTTCAGTAATGTACCTGCTGGATCATTATTTGATAGGGAGTTTGTTGTTAATTTTTACTACGGTTATATTAAATTTCCTGGTTCTTACCTATCGTCTTCCTGATCTAAAATTTCTTACTTTCCAGACAATAAGTTTTTCATTATCTGGGATCATCATTGTCTTACTGTATGCTCTCGGTTTCCTAATTCTGGAAATATTCTTTGGTGATTATTCCTGGTACAAACCAGTATATAATGGCGCATTCTTTTTCCTGATCGCCCTGATTTTCTTTTCTCCTGTTTATCGCCTGGTTAAGGTTATCCTTGATAAGTTGATGATCAAGGAAAGAAATCGTAATCAAGAAATTCGAAGTTATAGTAAAACATTAAGCAGTATCCTCGATATAGAGCTGCTGTCCAAAGTTACGATTGAATTAATCTGTGATTCAATGGAAGTTAATCAAGGAACCCTCTACCTGGTAGATCAGATCGACCCGGAGAAAGACCCGCCAAACTGGCGCTTGCGAGCAGTCCAGGGAACCACGATAACATTGCCGGATCTGGATTTTCTTCCTGCAAACAGTCCAATAACAAAAGTTCTGGCAGATGAAAAACGACCACTCACTCAATCAGAACTGGAATTTATACCCAAATTCCAGACTATTCCCGAAAATATTCTGTCCTGGATTAAGACTCTGGAAGTAGAGGCATTGGTGCCGATCCATACCGAAGATGAATGGATCGGTTTATTTGCTTTATCACAAAAACGATCTGGGGCTTCTTTTACTGATGATGAAATCGAATTTCTCTCAACCCTGGCTGATCAAACCTCGGTCGCTCTTCAGAATGCCAGATTGGTTGAAAGTTTAACAAAAATTGATAATCAACTCCGGAGAGCAAAAGCATCTAAGAATACCGCTCTGGATAAAATCGAACGAATTAAGAAATCCGCTTCAGATATTATCAGCATCAAAGCTCACGAATTAAGATCTCCCCTCACGGTGGTCAGCGGTTATACTCAATTGCTGGCAAACGATACAACACTCATGGGTGATGAATATTACGCTGAACTAATTAAGGGAATATTGTCGGGATCTGAAGGGCTGCAAAACATCATAGAAAATATGAGATCTACAGCAAGTATTACTCCCAGCAACCTTAAGATTGGCACGCATCCGATCTCCCTCTATTCCATAGTTGATTGCATTTGCAGGGATCTGCAGGGCAAAGTTCAAGTCAGGAAAATCACTTTGTCTCATGATAACCTGGGTGAAATTCCTGCAGTGTATGGAGACAGTGAGGCATTAACGAAAGTTTTTGAAATCCTGATTAACTATGCTATGACTCATACACCGAGTGGGGGAAAAATAACCATCACCGGCAGACATATACCTCCCAGATCAGATCTTCTGAAATGGGAAGGGGCTGAGATCATTGTTTGCGATACGGGCATCGGAATTGATCATGAAGCGCAAGACCGTTTATTCCAGGAACATATGAATCCTTTCCTGGCGGATTTTTCACTCTTGGATGAAATTGCGGATGGTGAGGAGCGACCCGAGGAGCAGCTGGCGATTGCCAGGAGCATCATTGAGGCTCATAACGGTAGGGTGTGGGTTGAAAGAATGGAGAAAGATAAAGAACACCTGCCGGGAAGCGAATTCCATGTTGTGCTTCCCCTGGAACAACAATCTAATCCTACCCAGCCCGAACAATAGTCGAATCTTTTATTATTGAGATTAGTGGGGAATAGTAATTAGGAAGATTTCAGTCAGGGAATACTCTTGGAACCCGGGAACTAATTCCACAGGTAACTTCATAGTTGATCGTATTCCAGGTCTGTGCGACCTGGTCTGCAGTGATTTCCTCATCGCCTTGATTTCCAATCAGTATTACCTGATCCCCAACCTGGGGATCAGGGTTACCCTCAAGTTGGATCATGCACTGATCCATGCTCACCTGGCCGATAACTGGTGCTTTTTCCCCTTGATCAGGACTTCATTGCCTGGAACTCGACGGTAGCCATCCGCGTACCCAACAGGATTAACCCCCCTAAGTTCATTTTTTATTGTTATGTATTTTTGCCAGTAGCTTACGCCATGGTTGGGCGGTAGTTCCTTAACGCTGGCAAGAATGGATTTCCAGCTTAAGACAGGCTGAATTACATCCGGCAGCAGTGCTGTTGATCAGGGGTTTGGATGCTTTGTTTGAATATCCTTTCCTGATTGGAGATCGTTTCTGCAGCCAGTTCATCTGCCCTGGCAAGATGGGAAAACAACCCCTCCAGGCATACATTTTTGGTTGCTGAGGCGGACCTTGCGAAAGATAAAGTATTTTTTGGCATACAGGCCTATGCTACTAGAGATTGTAGCGGGAGGTATAGGAGAATTATGTCTGAGAAACAAAGAAAAAGCCCTTGACAAACTAGAACAAATGTTCTATACTGTTCCTGCAGTACTTACTATGGACTCTTCTTTACTATGAAACGGAGGTACATTATGTCCGCCAACAGCATTTCTTTTATCCCAAAACGAATCCAGGTCAAGCGGGGGGTCGTTTTTGGCCTGCTGATCATCTCTGCCTTGGTGGCATTTGAGATATTTAACTACAGTACCACTGATTTTGCCCTGACCGATCTCCTGGGAAATCTCAGGTTCTGGGGTGTGCGCTGGGCCACTATCCTGGCGATTGCTTTCTGCGGGATTGACTTTGCCGGGATTGCCCGCTTATTCACTCCCGAGGGCAAAGTCGGGGAGCAGCCCGAAGTGTGGTATTTATTTGCCGCCTGGTTGATTGCTGCCACCATGAACGCCCTATTAACCTGGTGGGGTGTTTCAATTGCCATCGTTAATCACGAGACCCTGGGGAACGCGGTGATAGCCCGCCAGACACTGCTAAAAGTGGTGCCTATTTTTGTGGCGATGATGGTCTGGCTGCTGCGAGTATTGATTATCGGCTTGTTTTCAGTGGCAGGGGAGAAGTATTTTGGGGAAAATCAATTCCAGCTCCAGTTTGCTTCTGATTCCAGGATCCAGAAAGCGCCGGTCTCAGTTCGCAAGAGGAAACCAGCCAGGAGTGGAAATCAGCCCGCTAATCGACCTGCGCCCAAACCCTCTGTAAGGTCACCCCGTCGGGAGCCTTCTTATCAACCCTTATCCGCTCAAGTAAGAGATCAAGAATCAAGACATCAGCTGCTGTAGGAAATGGATAGCTGGATAAAAAAGCAGTCCTGGAAAAATATAAAAACCGCTGGTGAATACCAGCGGTTTTTTGTCGGGATGGAGGGATTTGAACCCACGACCTCGCCGACCCGAACGGCGCGCGCTAGCCGGACTGCGCCACATCCCGTTGCCGCAAAATTATAACCCAGCTTGAATGGATAATCAAGCGTCGAGAGTGTTTACCAGTTTACCAATGGTAAGCCTGGTATTCCGATTCGGGTTTCTTAAATAGCAGACCAAAAATGACACCGCTGATAAACCCACCGATATGTGCCCAGAATGCAACTCCTCCGACATCTGGTCCACCCAGAGTGAGTACTCCCTGGAAAAATTGGAACAAAAACCAGACTCCTAACACTAGACTGGCAGGAAGCATGGTCATTCTTAACCAAAACCCGAGGGGAATCAGGGTCAGAACTTTTTGCCTGGGGAAAAGCACCAGGTAAGCGCCAAGGACTGCTGCAATCGCCCCGCTGGCTCCAACAGTTGGAATTTGGGACCCCGGGTTGGTTAGAATATGTGCCAGGGATGCCACAGTTCCACCGAGGATATAAAAGAATAGGTAGCGTCCTCGTCCCATCCGGTCTTCCACGTTATCGCCGAATATCCATAAATACAGCATATTTCCACCAAGATGGGCCAGTCCAGCGTGCATGAACATACTGGTAAAGATATTTGCTAAACTATCCAAGGACAAGGTGGATGTAACATCAGCTGGAATGAGTGCAAACTGGTATATAAAAGATTCAGTGTATGAACCCAGCATGGTTTGAAATATAAAAACGATAATATTCAACGCTATTAACAAATAGGTGATGATGGGAACACTATGAGTTGGGTTTTCATCTCGAATTGGGATCATAGGATTTTTCCTGTAATACGCGGGTAGGATTTAAAAAAACTGTTAAATTTTTCCAATAATTGGATTGGAAAGATTTTACCATAGGGTATTTTTATGGGATTCCTCAAAAGTAATCGCCAGCCTATAAATTGTTATTAAAGTTTCCTGATTTCCCGATCAGATTGATCGTGCCTTGACATCCTTTCAGGCTTTGGTACACTACCATCAACATGATAGTTCAGATTGATTCCAAGCCGCCCGTCCCTAGCATCCGGATTATTCCCTGAATGGTATTCGGTCATTTGGAGTTATAAGTATATAATGTTGATAACAACTCTCCGGACTGAAATACCGGAGTTTTTTTGTTGTTATTAACTTGATGAGATTATTTTGAGGAGAATCTTTATGCGAATGTCCAGCCTTCTGAGCCAAACACTAAGAGAAGCCCCGTCTGATGCTGAAATTTCCAGTCATCAACTTTTGATCCGGGCGGGATATATCAGACAGTTAGCAGCCGGTATATTCACTTCTATGCCGCTGGCAAAACGGTCATTGACCAAAATTGAAAATATTATGCGGGATGAGATGAATAAAATAGGTGGCCAGGAAATGTCCATGCCGGTTGTTCATCCAGCAGAAATTTGGAAAGCTACCGGAAGATGGGAGAAAGTAGGTCCAGAAATGGGCCGTTTTCAGGATAGGAATGGTCGTGATATGGTGCTGGCGATGACCCACGAAGAAGTAGTGGTGGCAATCGTCAAAGATGAAGTCCAATCCTACCGCCAGCTGCCAATGATGATTTATCACATCCAAACCAAATGGCGAGATGATCCACGTCCTCGGGCAGGATTGATACGGGTCAGAGAATTTACAATGAAAGACAGTTACAGCCTGGATCGTGACTGGGAAGGACTTGACCAACAATATGCCAACCATTACCAGGCTTATTTTAATATTTTTGGACGATGTAAACTTCCAGTAATTACGGTCGAATCTGATGTCGGCATGATGGGTGGAAATATGGCCCATGAATATATGTACCTGACACCAGTTGGCGAAGATACCTTATTGATATGTGATGCCTGTGGATATTCTGCTAATCGACAAGTTGCAGAAATTCAAAAAATAAAGGCTGCCGAAGAAAAAGCGATTAAACGTAAAAAAGTAGCAACACCTGAAATGAAAACTATCACCGGGCTGGCAGAGTTCCTTGAGATACCAGAATCAAAAACTGCCAAAGCTGTGTTCATGATGGCAGTAATTCAAGAAGAGGAAGAAGAAAAAGAGCAACTCGTATTTGCTATAGTTCGGGGTGATATGGAACTGAATGAGACCAAACTGGTAAATGCTGTGGGAGCGAAAGGACTTAGACCCGCCGAAGAGTCAGAAATAATAGCATCCGGTGCAGTACCCGGATATGCTTCCCCCGTAGGATTAAAAAATATCCTGGTTGTCGTGGATGACATGATTCCAGAATCACCCAACCTGGTTGCGGGCGCAAATGAAGAGGGTTATCACTTCCTGAATGTGAATTATGGCCGTGATTATACGGCAGATATTGTGGCTGATATTACTGCTGCTGGAGATGGAGATGCCTGTCCAAAATGCGGCGCAGCCATGCAAGCCGTCAGAGGTGTTGAAGTCGGAAATATATTTAAATTAGGTACCTGGTACAGCGAAGCAGTTGGAGCAACTTTTCAGGATGCCGATGGAAATGAAAAACCAGTCGTGATGGGCTCATATGGAATCGGGAGCGGTCGATTGTTGGCTTCTGTCGCGGAAGAATATAATGACAAATATGGTTTGATCATGCCTATCACTATAGCTCCCTATGAAGTCCATCTGGTTGAGATAGTGGGCGGCAAAGGTGAAAGTGAAGAAGTTCAGAAAGCAGCTGTTAAACTGTATCAAGATTTGGTCCAGGCAGGAGTAGAAGTTCTATTTGATGACAGGAATGAAAGTCCAGGGGTTAAATTTAATGATGCGGACTTGATTGGGATTCCACTGCGCTTAACTGTCGGCTCCCGGGCGTTAAAGGAAGGCGGAATTGAAGCAAAAATCCGTCATGAGACTGAGAAACAATTAATTCCGGTTGATGAAGTTGTTCAAAAGGTAAAGGAAATCATCCAGGAAATGTATGTTGAAGTGGAACAAAATTTAGAAACGGTTGAGTTTGAAGCTTAGATAAATATTAAAGCCAAAATAAAACCAAAAGCACCCCATTTGTTTATGGGGTGCTTTTTTGTCTATTGGGACCAATAAATAGGTTTAGCTACCCATCTTGAAAAAACTGGTTAATTTCATTGCCAGATTCAAATCTCCTGCAAGCTGAAGTTTTCCTTCCATAAAACCCTTCATTCCATCTTCCTTCCCGAGTAAAACATCCCGGAAGTAAGGGCCATCAGCGGTCATGGTCATCACCGGATCTTCTGCTATACCTTCCTTTACTGCGCATTTATCATCACCAATGGTGATGATATAATCGCCGCCTTCATCGCCTGTCAAGTGATACTGGACGACTGCTTCCAATCCAGCTGCCTTTTCAGGTATAAATGCTTTTTCGTGATTAAAAACCAGTTCTTTTACTGTATACTCTGCCATTATCTTCTCCTTTGATGGCTCGTTAAGTATTAGTTCAGGTTCTGGAAGATTGCAGCCGCACCCATGCCGCCGCCGATACACATTGTAACCAATCCATATTCCAGGTCCCGTCTTTTTAGTTCGTAAATCATTTGAACGGATAATTTAGCACCTGTGCAGCCAAGGGGATGCCCCAAAGCAATGGCTCCACCGTTGACATTGGTTATTTCCTCATTTAGACCTAACTCCCGGATCACAGCGATTCCCTGGGCTGCAAAAGCTTCATTTAACTCTATCAGCTGAATGTCCTCAAGGCTAAAACCAGTGAGGTTTAATACCTTGGGAACTGCTTTTATGGGTCCTATGCCCATAATTTCGGGGGCGACGCCAGCAGCAGCAAAGCCAACAAAACGAGCAAGCGGTTTTAAACCAAGGGAGGTTGCTTTTTCAAGTGACATGATAATCACGCCCGCAGATCCATCGGACATTTGGGAGGAATTCCCTGCAGTAACCGATCCACCCAGTTTAAAAGCTGGTCTGAGTTTTCCCAATACTTCCAGGCTGGTATCACCACGGGGTCCTTCATCTCGATTGAATAAGATTTCTTTTATTCCATCCTGAGATTCGATTTTAATGTTCAGGGGAACTATCTCAGGATCAAATCGACCGGACTCAACAGCTTTTACAGCCTTTTGATTGCTGTATAAAGCAAACTCATCCTGCATTTCCCGACTGATTTGATATTGATCTGATACATTTTCCGCAGTGATCCCCATACTGGTATATGCTTCCGGGTACTCATCGGCCAGGGTTGTATCAGGACTGAATTTATACCCTGTCATGGGCACCATGCTCATAGACTCAACACCTCCGGCGATGGCGGCTTCAATATAGCCAGCTGTGATGGCCTGGGCAGCATGTGCTATGCTCTGAACCCCGGAAGAACAGAAGCGGTTGATGGTTTCAGCCGGGATCTCAACTGGAAGTCCTGCCCGGAAACCAATCAGGCGCGCGAGGTTCATGCCCTGTTCACCTTCCGGGAAAGCGCAGCCGACAATTAAGTCATCAAGTTCCATTGGATCAAGATTATTGGCTCTCTTTAATAAGTCTTTAATTACAGCCGCCGCCATGGTTTCCGGTCTAACTGTTTTTAGGGTTCCTCGTTTTGCTTTTCCTATCGCAGTTCGTGATGCAGCCACAATTACTGGATCATTTTTTGGGTCAAGTGCTGGTTTCATAACTTTCTATCTCCTTCCTGTCAATATAGAGCTGGAACATATTTTTATTGAAAAATCTATTCCACCCCAGTGTAATTTCCCTTTAATTTCGGAGGACCTTCCCTTTTTGAAGCAGGTGCCACATCCTTTCCTGGGTTTTCTTTTCACCACACAAGCTAAGGAATGCTTCTCTTTCCAGATCCAGGAAATATTGTTCATCCATCCAACCAGCTTGGGAGAGGTTGCCACCGGTCATAACAACAATTAACTTGCTCCCGATTACAGCTTCATATTCAGTGATAAAGCCGCTTTCCTTAAAATTGTGCAGTCCAGCCTTTAATCCAGAGAGTGCATCTCTTCCCGCAGCGAATACCTTATCCGGAGGAGGAGGTTGATATCCCGCTTCTGCTAAATGCAAAACTTCCCGTTTGGCTTCTGCGAGCAGGTGGTCGCGATTGATCACGATCCGATCAGAAACCCCGAGAATTCCCATCTCCAGGGCTTCCAGGGCGCTTCTGGCAACCGCACCCTGACCAACCTGTTCAAAAACACGCTGGAGGAAGGGGAATACTACTACATCCTTTGTCTGCATCGGTGGATTAACAATTCTGCGGATCATTTCTTTCGTACCACCTCCAGCAGGGATCACACCAGCGCCAACCTCGACTAATCCGGTATACAACTCGGCAGCTGCTACTACTCTGCTACCATGCATGGTTATTTCTGCACCCCCCCCCAATGCCAGACCTGCTGGTGCAATTACTACTGGTTTTGGGAAATACCGCATTCGCATATTTACATTTTGTAATTTTTGGACGATTAGATCCAGCTGATCCCACATTTCATTCTGGGCAGCCATAACTACTCCAAATAAGTTTGCCCCAGCGCTGAAATTATCAGCGTTGCTACCAATCACGATTCCATTCAGATTATTTTCCATTGAGTAATCAAGCGCTTGATTCATCAGATTGATGGTGTCTTCATCAATGGCATTCATTTTTGTCTGAAACTCAACGCAGGCAACCCCATCTCCAATGTCTATTAAAGAGGCGCTTGTATTCCGCGCCAGGATTTTTTTCTGATCACTTTTTTGTTCAGATAAGCGAATGATTTGTGGAGAAGGTTGGATGGGAATATACTTTTTCTTTGAGGGATTATAGACAGCTGTTTTTTGTTTATCCTCATATTCATAAAATCCGGTTATACCGTCTTTGACCATTTTTTCCACCCAGGGGGCAGGGGGAAAACCGGCCTCTTTCATCTGGGAGATTATCGCTTCCCTATCCAGCAGATCCCAAATTTCAAATGGACCTGCCTCATGGCCAAAACCCCAGCGCATTGCATCGTCGATTGGTTTGGGTGTATCGGCAATTTCAGGAATACGGTGTGAAGCGTATGACAATCCCTGCAGGATAATTGCCCGGACAAGTTCTGCTGCCCGATCTTCTGCAGCAAGAAGTTTTTCAAGGCGTTCTGCCAGGTCTTCTATCCCCTTGGCAGCTTTTACCGAGTCATATCGAATTCCCTCAGCTGCTTCATATTCCTTGCTGGACAAATTTAGCGGCCAGAACTCTTTTTTCCCATCAACGCTGACTTGTTTGTAAAAGCCTTGTTTAGTTTTGTTTCCCAGGCGGCCTTTTTCAACCATGTCATGGATGAGTTGATTAGCGGGTTCCGATAATAAATAGGGCATTGCTTGCTCATCTTCAGGCAAAGCTTGAGCCAGATTAGCTCCTACGTGGTCCCAGACATCAATTCCAACCAGGTCCAGCAGTCGGAAGGTGGCTGACTTTGGACGTCCAATTAATGGACCGGTGATGCTGTCAACTTCTTTGACGGTATATTCGTTCTTGAGGATGTAATCAAGCGAGAAAGAGCCGCTTCCAAATCCCAATCGGTTAGCAATGAAGTTTGGTGTATCCTTGCAAATTACTACACCTTTGCCTAATCTATATTCCGCAAAATGACTAATGCTATCGATAACTGCAGGTAGTGTGTCAGTGGTCGGTATGACTTCCAGGAGTTTTAGATACCTGGGTGGATTAAAGAAATGGGTTCCAAGGAAATGTTCTTTAAATTCATCAGATCGATCTTCTGCGATCGAAGTGATTGGTATACCAGATGTATTTGAACTGACAATGGTATGTTGGGCCCGGATTTCATCAATCCTTTTCATCAAATCCTGTTTGATTTTCAGATTCTCGATGATTACTTCGATGATCCAATCGGCATCTTTTACGACCTGGAAATCATCCTCGAGATTTCCAAGCCTGATAGAGTTAGCTGGTTTCTCTGAGTAGAAACTGGCCGGACGGGATTTTAGGGCGGACTGAAACCCCTGGTTCACGATTCGGTTTCGGACGGACTGGTCTTTTAATGTTAATCCACCCGCCTTTTCAGCTTCCGTTAGATCGCGGGGAACAATATCCAGTAAATGCACTTGGATTCCTGCATTGGCCAGGTGAGCAGCAATGGCGGCTCCCATTGTGCCAGCGCCAATCACAACGGCATTATTAATCAAATAGTTCATAACATTTCTCCTCATTCCGCACTTCAATAAATTAGACAGATTTCCATTGCTGTTTGATACGGGAATCCAATTAATTAACGAAGTTGACTGCCCCGATAACCGAGAATATTCCGGGCTACTACGAGCAAATTGATCTGTCCTGTGCCTTCAAAGATATCGTTAATCTTTGCATCCCGGAACCATTTCTCGAGCAGGTATTCCCGGCTGTATCCCAGTGGTCCCATAACCTCGACAGCTTTCTGGGTTATATTTGTCGCTACTTTCCCGGCTTTTACCTTACTCATTGATGCGATCAGGGCATTGGACTTTTTATTGTCTGCCATCCAAAGAGCTTTAACAGTAAGCAGCCAGGCAGCCCGCAGTTGAGTCTCCATATCAATGATTTCTCGTTCCAGGTTGGTCATTTTCTGGCGAGGTAGACCGTACCGGATGGTAATTTCTTCTTCATTGAGTTTTTCAAGAACGAACTCGAGGGCAGCCCGGGCTACACCCAGGGCCGAGGCAGCCACAATCGGCCGCGTCGCATCAAATGTTTGCATGGCGCTTTTATAACCCTTGGTGCTTTTTTCGATGGTCGGTGATCCGAGTAGATTCTCAAATGGAACGCGGCAGTCTTGCATGACAACGGAAACAGTATCGCTGGCCCGGATTCCTAACTTTTCTTCCATTTTGGTAACTTTACATCCCGGAGTATCGGCTTCGATAACAAAGGAGCGGATTCCTGCCCGACCTGCTTTCAAATCTAAACTGGCCCAGACCACGATAAACCCTTTAGAGTCGATCAAGGCTTTATTTCCAGCGGTGACAAAAATCTTTTCCCCGTTCAGGATCCATTCATTGGTTTTTTCATCCAACACGGCTGTTGTTCTGATAGCGGAGGTATCGGAGCCTGCTTCTGGCTCTGTCATTGCCATGGCATCAAATACCGGCTCTTTGCCCTGAAATCTACTTAAGAAAAGTTTTTTCTGTTCCGGGGTTCCGGCTGCTCCTACCGCAGCAGCTCCAAGCATGCCCCCGGGAGTGCAAAGGTAAATCCCAGCGTCTCCCCAGGATAACATTTCCACCATTACCATTAATCGTTGGTAATTGATGGGAGGATATTTTTTCTTCTTTGGATCTTCTTTTTTCTCTTTCGGTGGATCTTCTGCAACCATGGATGAACTCCCCATGGCTTTTGTGGCAGTGTGCATAAATTGGATGTAAGCCCAGGGTATTTCGTGTTCGTTTTCATCCATTTCACGGGATATTGGGCGCATCATGTTTTCAGCAACAGTTTCGACCACTCGTCGGGTTTGAACTAGAGGTTTGGGCATTTCAAAACTGATCATTATTTTCTCCTTTTCTTTCAAGGTCCTGCTCAGGGATAGGTGTGTTAATCAAATAAAATTTCAAAATGGCGAGCTGCACTTATACCATTGCTAAGCCAGTGAAAGCTGCAAATCCCCGCCCATTTCGCATCCACATTTCCACAGGATGCTCCCTGATATATCCATGACCACCCAAAATTTGGACAGCCTGGTCAGTTACCATCATTACCATATCTATAGCACCGTTATAAGCGAGGTAAGCATGTCTCCCTGCTTCCTCTTTGCCCTCATCAAGCATCCAGGCTGCTTCCCAGGCGAGCAACCTAATTGCTTCAATCTCGGTACCCATTTCTGCGATCATAAAGGCTATAGCTTGTTTCTGAGCTACCTTGACTCCGAAGACCTCTCTTTCTTTGGCATAATCCCTGGCATATTCAAAGGCTGCCTGGGCAACACCCACCGCCATGGCTGACAAGGCTACCTGATAGGAAGCCAGAATGGATTTCTGGTCGTGGCCTTCAGCACCGTTCAGCCGTTGATTGAGAGGTATTTTAACTTTATCGAGGGTTATGGGATAAAGGGGGCAGGCGTGAATACCGAGGGTCTTTTGCCTTTCTCCTATGGAAACGCCTTTTGTGTCCCGGGAGATAATAAAGCCCTGGGTTTCTCCATCCAGGTTAGCGTAGACCAGAATCATTTCAGCTTCCTGGGCAAAGGGAACGTAGGTTTTTTCTCCACTAATTAGATATGAATCTCCCTTAAGGACCGCGGTAGTGGATAGTTCTCCTGGATCAAAGTTAAAAGATGGTTCAATCATCGCGGCTGTATAAGGTTTCCACTCTGCGGCAATAACAGCAGGGAGATATTCTTTTTTCTGATCCTCGGAACCGGAGAAGAATATTGGAAGCGCAAATAAGTTGGGTGTCATCACTGCAAATGCGGATGAGAGATCGCCATAGGCCATTATTTCCGCGGCCAAAACTCCAGTAAGTGCTGAGTAATCACCAAACCCATCAAATTCCTCGGGGATAGATGCCTGGAGTATGCCTAACTCCCAGCCTTTTTCTATTAAACCTGGTGGAAATTCGGATTTTTCGTCCGCGTCCCGGGCAGCGGGGCGTAAATCCTGTTCAGCATACCGCCTGACTGCATCTAATAGCATCTGCTGTTCTTCTGTTGGGGTAAATGAATACATAAATGCCTCCGAGAAAATATGAGCGGGTATTGATTATCGATTGGGAAATCTGTTTTTCTGGTTCTTCTTGTTGCTGGGGTTTAATGAGACCAGGGCGCAGATCCAGTTTGGCCAACCGGGTAAACGCTTGAACTTTTCCTGATCCACCTCCTCCTTCGGGGATAAAATTATTCTTTACTTGAATTTCTTATCAGCAGACCTTGAATAAAAAGGTCTGAAAAGTGGTCTGCTATTTTATTGGCAGTGAGTGATCCATCTTCTCGATACCAGGTAATTGTCCAGTTGAGAACTCCCAGGAGAGCTTTGGCTGTCAGGGCAGGTTGGTGAGATTGGAATTCTCCACAGGCTACACCATCTTCAATTATTTTCTGCCAGATTTGTTCTACCCGATCCCTGCGGGGAAGGTGAAGATCAATAAATTCTGGCTGGAGAGATTTGTGTTCTAAAAGCAGGACAGAGGAGAGAGACCGGTTCTCTGCCAGGAAGCAAAAATAAGCCTGCATGGCCTGGCGAAGTTTTAGACTTGGAGGCAGGTCTTTCTTTTCAACGATTTGGAGTCGTTCAATGATTAGATCTAAGGCTTCATCCAGCAGCGCTAAAAGGATTTCCTGTTTGCTGCTGACATGATGGTACAGGCTGCCTTTTTTCAGCTCCACAGCCTCTGCTATATCCTGCATTGAAGTCGCATGGTAGCCTTTTTCCTGAAATATTTGCGCTGCAGCCCTGAGGATACTTTCACGATCCAAGAACGCCTCCCTACCGACCGTTTGGTAGACTAAGCGTAACAAATTTTTCTCAGAAAGTCAAGCGAAGATTAGTAAATTGATGAGTATCAGGACTATCTCAAAAACCAAAACAGGATAATGATATACTACAGAAATCATCTTCCATTTATTTTTTCCAGGGAAAAAATAATGACAAATGAGTTAACCCGCCGGCAAAAACTGATGTATGGGGCAGGGGATATTGGATTCAGTCTTACCTCTACAATCCTCGGAGTTTATTTCCTGTTTTTTATGATCGAGGTTGTCGGACTCCGACCGGCAGTCGCGGCAATACCGATAGCAATTGGGAAAATATGGGATTTCATCAACGATCCGATTTTTGGATATATCTCTGATAGAACCCGGACCCGGTGGGGTCGACGAAGGCCTTATCTACTTTTTGGAGCGCTCCCGCTGGCTCTTACTTTCACGATGCTTTGGTATAGACCGGATTTTGAGAGTACTGCTGCTCTGGTTACATATTATTCTATAGCCTATATTATTTTTGAAGCCTCGGCAACGCTCTTATATATGCCTTATTTTGCCCTGACACCAGAATTAACCTCTGATTATGATGAACGTACCTCATTAACCAGCTACAGGATGTTCTTTTCCATCCTGGGAAGTCTACTGGCATTTACATTGCCCCTGATTATTATTGGATCATTTACACCTGAAAATGCCCCCAAAGTTTTATTAATGGGGGCAATATTTGGTTTAATTTCAGCATTACCGATGTTCATAACTTTTTTTGGCACTAAAGAACGGGAAGATTACAGTGATCTTGAAAAACCGACACTGTGGGAGTCTATAAAATCAGTATGGAAAAATGTTCCCTTTCGGTACGGATTGGGAATTTTCCTCGCAACTTGGATATCTGTTGATATTCTTCAGTCCAGTTTATTGTTTTATGTTAAGTATGTGGTCCAACGAGAACCTCAAAACGATATCATCATGGCCACTATTTTTGTGATTGCTATGTTTGCATTGCCTATCTGGAATTGGGTTTCGAAACGCTGGAGTAAACGGTATGCATATATTTTCGGCATCGCATTTTGGGCTATTGTGCAAATGGTATTAATTATGATGAATCCAACAACACCGCTTGGCCTAATCCTGGTTTTGTGTTCCATGGCGGGGATCGGCGTCTCAGCGGCTCATGTACTGCCCTGGGCTATTTTGCCAGATGCGATTGAATGGTATGAATATGAGACTGGGGAACGCCATGAAGGTATGTTTTACAGTGTTACAACCCTGGCCAGGAAAGTTACTTCAGCGGTTTCAGTCACTTTTATAGGACCAATCCTGGAACTTACAGGATATCAAGCCAATGTCGCCATTCAAAATGAACAAGCTTTACGGGGTATAAAGTTAATAATTGGACCTATCCCTGCTGTATTGCTGGTAATTGGAATCATTATCGCATTTAAGTATCCTCTTGGCAGGGATGAGTTCTTAAAGATAGTTGAAGAACTAAAGAGTCGCCGGGCAAATTGAGCGGTAAGAATGGTTTTAAGAAATAACCAAGAGGTTTGAAAATGTCAAGTATCGAAATCAAGCCAGTCCGAACTGCCGGAGAGAAACGAAAGTTCTTAACATTTCCCTGGAAAATATATCGAGATGATCCTTTATGGGTCCCACCACTCTTGCCCGAGAGAAAGAAAGTAACCGATCCAAGGCGGGGTGTATTTTTTGATCGCGGAGAAGCAGAATTTTTCCTGGCTTATCGGGATGGAAAACTGGCAGGTACTATTTGTGCGGCGGAAGACCCACCAACTAATCAGAATAGGGGGAAAAAGGAATGTATGTTTGGCTTCCTGGAATACATTGAGGATTTTGATGTCTTCCAGGCATTAATTGACCAGGTAAAGAACTGGGGCAAAGAGAGAAGCTTAGATTCTTTATATGGGCCCTGGAATCTGGATTACGAAGACAGTTATGGTGTATTGATTGAAGGTCGGGATAACCCACCGGCTCTGATGTGTGGTCATACGCCACCTTATTATCAGGAATTCATGAAACGGTATGGATTCCAGCCTGCCCGGGATCAAAATATAGCTTTGAGAATCAGCCTGGAGGATTCACCTCAAATTCGCCGGCTTATACGACTTGCAGATCGTGTCAAGAAACAGGGCAAAATCTCTATTCGCGCAGCGGATTTTAATCATTGGCAGGAAGAGATTGATATCGTCCATATGCTGCTTGGTAAGGCATTGGTCCATTTAGATGATTCTATCGGTTGGCATCGTGAAGCATTGGAAGCAACCCTGGAACCTTTCAAGACCATTGCTGATCCCAACCTAATTCTCTTTGCGGTTGTGGAAGGAGAAACAGTAGGGTTTTTACCTGGACTGCCAAATCTTAATGAGATATTCATTGACGTAAATGGCTTAAGATATCCCTGGGATTATCTTAAGCTGATCTGGTTAATGAAACGACGGGATCCAGCTTGGATAACTGCAAAAAGTGTTTTGGTATTACCAGAGTATTGGAACAGGGGAGTGACGGTTTTGCTCATGGAAGAATTCACCAACCGGGCTAGAGAACAAGGCTATCAATGGGTGGATATGTCCATCACCAGCGCTGATAATCCGAACTCTGTATTAACTGCGGAAAAAATGGGTGCCGAGATTTATAAACGCTGGCAAGTATATAACTTCCCGATCTAAATGGGTGATATTTTTAGAAAGGGGAGATATCTTGCCAGATTGTGGGGATGGTTTTATAATGCATGTCGTCCGGGGCGTGGCGCAGTCCGGCTAGCGCGTTGCAATGGGGTTGCAAAGGCCGTCGGTTCGAATCCGACCGCCCCGACCAAATAAAGAAGAAACCGCTGAGTATCAGCGGTTTCTTCTTTTAAGTAAGTGAACAAAGTAGACAGACGATATTAACAATACCCTATATAATCTTTGGCTTGCTGGTAGATGGAATAATCCATCTGATTTATCTCTTGGAAATGAGAGAGGAAATTGGATGTAATTTCCAGGTTCTTGTATTTTGGATGATCTAATTGAATCGAAGAATGTTTCTGATTTACATACCCGGTCCAATCTTTGTTTTTTAATTGGGCTATAAATCCTGCCTGACATTTTGCTACCCCAACCAGATCATAATCTCCCAATCGTTTATTGCCCAATGATCTGGATTGGAAATTACAGAAGCTTTCCTCGACAGCAAAATCAATAAATTTAATTTTCTTATCGAAGGGTATTGTTACTCGCCAATTCACATCACCTTTAGTAAGTTTCCATTCATCATAAAGAGATATCATTCGCTCAAGCGGATCCTTCAGAATTATACTGACAAAAGGGTTTTCAAATACACCCTTAAAAAGGCTCGGAGTAAAATGTCCGTGAACTGCTGCTGTATTCGCAGGAAGATCCTTCCGGGCAAACAACAGATTCTGATCCAGAGAGGAAATATTTTCGTCTGAGGTTTTGTTGTTAAAAAGAGGTGAATTCACCAGCAGGTCTTTTCCCAATTTAATCAGAGATTGACCAGGTTTTATGGGAATTTCACTTAATCGGATAAATTTTTTGTGGGAGAGTTTATAAATCAGTACACGATCACTTCCGTAGATATTTCCAAGTTCTGCGAGGAAGGAGGAGTTTGTAATACCTTCAATATTTACGCTTACATGGACTCGTTGACTGGTAATGTCTGCCAAAATGGCTCCTCTTCAGTGATAAAAAATTTTCATATAGTGTAGCATATCCTGCCTTAATTTCTAGGGGTATAATTTTTTTGATTTCCAATCCTGATGCTAGATGATTTTATCTTGTGTTCCCACTTACAATGTGGTGCACATTCTTTTTGTGATAAGAACCTTGCTCCCAACATTCACTCCTCAGCTATATCCCTGCTGATCTTTGAGGAGAGTTGATCCAAGAAGATAGGCAGATCCAAAATCTGATTTAGGGGGCTTTACTGGTAGATTTCAGAATTCACACAATATGGTAGGCGGTTTCCCGTGAGACCGGCTCTTAAATTTTCGATTGCCATTAAAGCCATTGTCTTTCTGGTCTGGATTGTTGCAGATCCAATATGGGGAGTGATCAGGCAATTATCCAATTCGAACAGTGGATGATCCGAGGGAAGAGGTTCGGGGTCTGTGACATCCAGGCCGGCTGCCCGGATTTGACCATTATTTAAAGCCCTAAGTAAAGCAGAAGTATTCACAACTGGTCCACGGGCAGCGTTGATTAATATAGCAGATGGTTTCATTTTCTGAAATTCATTTTCATCGATCAAATTTCTAGTGTCTTCTGTCAAAGGGGTATGAAGGCAAATAAAATCACTGGTCTTTAATAACTCATCCAGGCTGACTTGTTTCGCATTTAGGCTGATTGTTTTCTCCGGTAGCGGATTGCGGTTAGTAAAGATGATCTTGGCTCCAAAGCCTTTTAACCTTTCTCCAACGGCAGTTCCGATCTTACCCAAACCAACAATTCCCACTGTTGAATTATTTAAATCCACCCCCAACCAACCCGTTGGATCCCAATTGGTCCAGCGTCCCTGCTGGGCATCTTTACTTGCTGTGAAAAGCTGCCGGCAGACTGCCAGCAGAAGAGCGACAGTTAAATCAGCTGTTCCCTCAGTAAGTACTCCGGGAGTGTGTCCCACAGGAATTCCCAGATGAGTGCAGATATTAACATCGATATTGTCAACACCTACGGCCATGTTGCTGACAACTTTAAGATTAGGTGCTTTTTTCAGGAGGTTTCCTGGGAGTGGATCATCCAATAAACATAATATTCCTTCAACTTGATCGAGGTGGATAATCAGATTTTTATCCAAACCGCGTTGATCAGGAAGTCCATGAATGACTGTATATTCATTAAGTAAATTCCCCACCCAATCTTCAGGTAGTTCAAATGTCATCAGAACCAGTGGTTTACTATTCTTCATAAATCCTCATTAAATGTGAATAAAAAACAGAGATCATTGACATTTGTTTGGGTTGGGCCCGGTTGAAGTAAATCATCAAGTTTCAAGAAATACGAATAGGAATCATGGTTCTCGATGTAAGTGTCCAACTGCATCTGGAGTTCCTTGCCCTTCCTAAAACATTCACCAGTAACAACAGCTCCTGCAGTGCCTGTTGTTCCATCTTCTCCGTCTGTTGCTAAGGTAATCAGGGCTGCGTTTGAGATACCATCCAGGATTTTTACTGCGTTTAGAGCGAGTTCGAGGTTTCTTCCTCCTCTGCCGATCTTTGTATTGGGAGGAATTGTTACAGTCGTTTCTCCACCTCCGATTAAACAAGCTGGACGCGGAAATGGTTTGTCATCCTCGGACATTTTTAATAGGTACTCGGCTAATTCTTCTCCAACCTGAGAAGCTTCACCACTCAAAGGATCTGGCAGAATCGAGGCGTTGAATCCTTCTACCTCTGCTGCCAGGATACCGGCTTGAACAGCATCCAGATTACTCCCAATAACATGATGACTTGTATTGTCAAATATTGGATCTCCCGGTTTAGGTGTCTCAGGATAATCGCCTGAGCATCCTTGATTTATCCGATCTACAACCACCTCAGGTAGTTGTGCCTCCAGCTCATATTTTTTGATGATCTGGATAGCGTCCTGGAAAGTAGAAGGATCAGGCGAGATGGGACCAGAGGCTATCATATCGATGGGATCGCCAATCACATCAGAAAGGATCAACGTGATTAACTGTGCCGGAGCCGCCAGGCTCGCCAATCTGCCACCTTTAACCGAAGAGATGTGTTTCCTGATGGTATTTATTTCATTAATTTCCGCACCGCAGCTTAACAGGAGTTGATTGGTAATAACCAGGGCATCGAGTGAAATACCTGGAGAGGGAGATGCTAATAGAGCTGATCCGCCCCCAGAAACCAGGAATAGTACGAGGTCATCGGGAGTTAATTCCGAGAGTTGAGTTTGGATGTATTCAGCTGATTTTTGGCTGTTTTGATCTGGAACTGGATGACCTCCAATGAGAACTTCTATTTTTCTTGAAAATTTTTTCGGCAGCTTACCAGGGTTTGTTTTTGTCAGAATTGTACCGCTGGTCAAGTTATCTCCCAGTAGATTTGTTGCGGCTATAGACATCGGGTACGCTGCTTTACCGACTCCTACCAGGATAACTCGTTCGAATGATTTCAGGTTCAGGTTTTCTTCACCAAACAGGAGATGATTATTTTTTCGAACCAGGAAATTATTTACCAATTCTCCGGGCTCAACAGCATTTATGGAGGCAGCGAGTACTTTGGAAGCCTTCATCCCCCATTTGGTTTTCTTTAGGGAGCTGGTTTGAAATGCCGCTGGAGGTAAGATCATAGCAGAGTGCTGGCCTGAATACATTGAGGAGAATTGTTTTTTGGTGAGTTTACAAAGGTTGAGACCGGATAGGCCTGCATAAGTTCTGAAGGATATGAAATTAACAACGGTTGAAAATTTTCCGGTAGACCTTCCTCTGGTTTTAACCACTCAGAATATTTTTCGGGCGGAAGTATAACAGGCATTCGGTCATGGACAGATTTTACGATGTCATTGGGGGTTGTGGTAATAATACAGGCTGATTTTATGGAGTCTCCATCAGGCGAGTTCCAGAGATCCCAGATCCCGGCAAAAGCAAAAGGAGTTTGGTCCTTGTGAGTAAAGTAGTAGGGGGTTTTACTTTTCCCGGACGTTGATTTGCTCCACTCAAAGAAACCATCTGTAAGAATTAGACATCTTCTCCGCCGGAAACTGGATTTAAAAGAGGCTTTTTCTGCGATTGTCTCAGACCGGGCGTTGATCAGAGTATATTTACCGAAGTTATCTGCCTTCGTCCAGGATGGGATTAATCCCCAGCGATAGAAATCAAGCTTGTTATGCCCATCATTAACCACAACAGGTATGGGTTGAGATGGCGCGATATTATAACTTGGTGGGATATCAACAGGGATTTGAAAATTTGGGAAAGCAGCTTGCAGCTCTTCAGGGGATACTGTGAGGGTGAACCTGCCGCACATATTTACCTCCAGAGGGGCATTGAGTGATGCTAGTATTGTAGCTGAAATTCCCAATAAAAATACCCCTTGACCTGAGGGGGGCAGGCCAAGGAGTAATGCGATTATCACATATCCGTATATGCCTGTCAAGACGGTTGTTTGAAAGTGAATTGGGGCATAAATACGTCTACAGAACTAATCCCACAGGGTGGTATTTAAGCCACAATAAAGGATGCAAAATCTTTTACATAATACCTAATCTATTGAATCCTAGACGGTCTCACGACATTATTGAACAATCCCATCTTATTCCAGCTTATTTGAGACATGGAGGAGCAGCTATTTTTGATAAGAACTAAATTAAACCAAGATCCTGATTGAAGTCCACCGATCAGGAACCCTGTAGTGTAAAAGCCTGGCACTGGATATGGGTGATTTGTCCTTTCACTGCCAAGGCAGCTCTATAATCTTCTGCCAGATGTAATTCCCGAATATTCCAGCCCTCATTATCTGGTGTAGTTGTGTCTTCCCTCAACTCAAAATTTAGCAATCCATCAGTTTTAGTGCAGATTGAAAAGCTGTTTGCTGGCCGTTGAAATCCTTCCCCAGTTCCCTTCAAGTAAGCCTCTTTGGCGGTCCAAATCCTGAAAAAGAGATCCTTGAGTCTGGTTTTCTTTTCCGTAGATAAAATTTGCTGCTCATAGGGACTGAAGTAATTTTTGATTAGAGTATTAATATTTGAAATCGGATATACCTGTTGGAGATCAACTCCAATTGGAACATCCAAAACAAAGCCATATAGAAATAAATCTTCGGAATGGCTTATATTAAACTGTAAATCCGATCCAGGCAGGTATGGTTTTCCATTGGGATAAGTTTTAAGGGGCACATTCTCTGCTGCCACTTCCAAATATTGTGCGAGAATGGATCTCAGTACCCCCCGGCTGATGACATAGTCTTCCTGGCGATTTTGAGAAATTAATTTTACTTTCCGGGAAATCTCTTCCTGGGATAATACGGAAGCTAATTCATTGAGATTGTTTTTCCATTGACCGGAAGAAGTAAGCCAGATGTGGATAATCCCGTTTGAGGCTAATCTATATTTTGTTTCCATCTTTATTTAAGATATTTATTCCAGGAGGGTGGGACAGAAAACCCTTGCAGGTTTAAGTCTACAATCCGATATAGAAATGCAGCTCCCTCTAGCAGCTGCTCTGCAACGGTGACAACATTTCGTTTCTGTGGATTTTCCAGGGAGGTCCCCCGAACCCAATCATTAAATGAACCCATTGAAGGTCCACACCAAATCTGGTAATCAAAGGATCTTTCAGGAATTCCCGCAATACCCCAATGGGTGGCCAAACCTAGATACCAACGGAATATTAAACTCATCTTTCTTTTGGGATTCCCTTCAGCTCGTTCGAGCTGGCTGGGATCGCGTTCAGAAAAGAACTTGATGCATTCATCCCAAACTTCATCAAGGCTCTTTTGGAATATTTTCTGCTCCAACTCTTGCCTGGTTTGAGGATCAATATCATCAACCCCATCATAGGCAGTATAGATATCAAATAATTTTTGGGCTCGCATGGGAAACATTGTTCCCCGTTTTAAGACCTGAACTTTAACTCCCATTTCAAACATATCTGCTGAAGGTGACATCATCACATCGGTCGATGCTGCCTGTGCCAGCAGATTCTTCACTTGCGAAGATGTACCTGCTTCTTCACAACCCTGATTTACTGATCCGGTAACAATATAATCAGCGCCCATTGTGAATGCTCCCAGGGCTGAAGTGGGTGTACCAATACCGCCAGCGGCTCCAATACGTACCGGAACTGGATAGTTATTCTCTTGTTGGGTCTCGTCCCTGAGGGCAATAATGGAGGGCAGCATACTCGTTAACGGACGATTGTCAGTATGTCCTCCTGAATCTGCTTCAACAGTAATGTCATCAGCCATGGGTATTTTTCCCGCTAACTCGGCTTGCTGAGATGTGATCTTGCCCTGGTTAACAAGGATAGTTAGAATTTTTTCCGGGGCAGGATTGAGGAAGTGAATCGCGACCTCTCTCCTGGAAATCTTGGCAATTATTTTATTATCGATGAGAATATTTTCGTCCTGGTCCTGGCTTAATCCTGCGGCCCGGTATTCAACTAAAGTCGGAGTCATGCGCAAAAAAGCAGATGCCTCAATGGTCCGAACCCGATGATGAATATAAGAATCTACAGCCTTTTGCTCAAGGATTGGCTCCTGGGGGCTGTGGATGAGATTAAAGGCATAAGGTCCTTCAGGTAACTTGTTTTGAATAGTTTCAATTGCTTTCGTAAGTCTGGAAGGTGGGACACCTCCAGCTCCAAAAGAAGCCAGATATCCGGCTTGACCGAGAGCTAATACAAGGGACTCATTGGAAATGGCATTGGCCATCGAACCAGCCATGTAGGCATATTTTAGACCGTGGTGTTTAATAAATGCAGGATTTCCAAAATAGGTTGGCGACTGAGGTCTGAGGAAACCAAGAACTGAGATGCCTTTTTTATTACTGCCGGGGGGATATAAATCTCCTCCGCGAACAACGCAGATCTGGTTTTGGTGATCAAGAATATAGGAAAGTGATCCAAGATCCCGTAGAATCAATTTGACTTCTTCCGGATCTGTGGTGATCTCAGCATCGGAACCGATCCAGGTTCCAATCGGACTTGTTTTTCGAATAGGGGTTAATGTTTGCATACCTTTACAAGTTCTCCTCTGCTGATCAATAACTCTCTAAGCTGAGATCAGTTACCTGGTAAATTCGTACATCTTCCTTCCAGAGATTTCCATCACCAATAATTTGCCATCCGTGATCTCCGTGAATGATGTCCTTAATGTGAAAATCAAATTTTATCCCTTTCACTTCGCGCGTTATTTGCCCACGGTATTTCCAGTTAGTACTTGTTCCTGGTTTTATTCTCCAGTGTTTATTTTCTGGCAATCCTAAGTCTGGGTTAGATTTTATAATAGCTTGGGCGATAGTCTCTACTCCAAGTGACCCGGGCATAACGGGGTCCTGGTAAAAATGGGCTTCGTAGAACCACGAATTTGGTGGAATGGTTTGCTCTGAAAAAATATACCCCTTCTGATAATTTCCACCCGTTGGTGATATCCAGGTTTTATTTATTTCAGGAACCCCCGGTTGTTCGGGTTTTTGAGAGCTGATCGATGGGGAAGAAAATTCAACCCACTTTCCATCCTTCAGGTTGGTATCCATCCAGGGAGCTATTGTCTGATTGCCATCTAATCCAGACTGGTTCAACAACATAGGAAGAGGGAAATAACCAAAGGAAGATTTTCCCTGATAAAAAACCCTTCCCCGGGAGGATAGCTCAAATGAGTATTCCTGGATGATGACATTTCGTAATTTGCTGGTTGAAAGAAGTTCAACCCGGTTCGTCAAGGTATGCCCGAGGATATCCGGCCATTCAGATAATATTCCCTCACCGTCCAAATTGCGGAAATATAAATCGAGATCAGACATATCCTTGATGCTGCCCATGTACGCGGATAAAAATCCGCAAGGCTGTAGAGCCAATTCCAATAATGAGACATAGGGTAGGGTAGTCTCTTGAGGTTTTAAATACCAGGCTTTGGTCGGCAAGTCATATTCGCTCACCAGGCTGGATCCAACCTTAACTTTTTCAGCTTCGCCATGGATATCCATGATGCGGTCCAAAAAACGCAAATTTCCATTTGGCAGACGGGGTATTCTCCGATCTTCAAAACTAGCAAAAGTATCACCAAAACAATCCTGGTGATTTCCCTCTGTGAAGGAAATAATCTGATTTCTGGTATAGAGAGGTTCAGCTTTGTCGATGGGAATCACTGTTGAGGAGGGGGGATCTGTTCGCAATTGAACAACCCGCGCTAAGTTACGAGTTAGCACCTGCTGATTATCGAGGAAATGTTGATGGCTTTTTGCAGTATCAGTTGATAACCGGGTGAGGTTTTCCAGGTAATTGGCGTGTTGTGATGCATTAATAGACCCATATTCTGCATGGCTCTCAGCCGGAGTTTTAGACAAATGAAGCTGAGAAATCTTAATCTTCTTATCAGTACTGAAATTGATCTTATTTCTACTTCTGCCGTTTGAAGAGAAAAATTCCTGCGAGATTTCCATCTCATCTGGATAAAGGATATTTAGATTTAAAGGAACCTGGTGACTGACCAGCAGGCTGAGAACTTTTAGCACACCCTCGTAATCTGATTGATGTTTCTTATTAATGGGTATTACGGCATGAGGCCGGGAACTTAGGATTTTTTCGATCCAGCGTGAGCAGGTTTTTTGGGGACCCACTTCAATGAATATTCGAATTCCGTCCTGATAAACTCGATTAACCAATCTTGGAAAATCTACCGGATTGCAGGTCATTTTTGCCATTGCCCGGGAGAGATTATCGGTCTCAAGGACTAACGGTTCATACTCCGCTGCAGAGTAATAACTCATCTCCGGAGAGGTTCGAGTCGCATGAGTATAAAGATCCACAAAATCTGGATAGGCAGACCCCATCGCAGGGTTGTGAATTGCTGATTTAAATGGCATCGGTAAAGCATGGCAGGCAAGGGTAGCGATGATACGCTGGCAGGCGTCTTGTTTTCCAGCAATCACCACTTCATCTTGAGTATTAATTATGGTAAGGAATACCTGGGATTCTTGTTCAAGGGCTTTTTCTACCTTAGATAATGGCGCTTTTAGAATATATGAGCCCCAAAAGTCTTCAGCCAGAATCTCATCTTCCCAATAATCACGAACAGCATTCATGGGTCCATATAATTGAGTTCGAAACAGGGAAGAATTTTTCCAGTTTTCGCTGCTGTTTTCTACATTATCCCAGATGTTATTAGCCCATAACATACTGCTCTCACCAAGGCTGTATCCAAACGCTGCGTCTGGAGAAATCTGAAACAGGTTCTTCAGGATCAAGGTATGTAATACCGAGATGCTGATACCAGATTCAATCAATTCGCTCGGGTGATTGTAGAAGTCCTGCATCAGATCAGTTTTATTATTTCCGTGTTCTGGATCAAGATGGCGCGGGTAAAGAATTTTCTCTGCCAGGGAGTGACTGATATTTTGGATTATTTGTTTTACGAGATTGTGTAAGGGAGGAAAATAATCAAATAATTTTCTTCCCATTCCAGGATAAGAGTTAAATGCTCCTGGATAAACAAATGCAATCCCTTTTTCACCTAGTGGTTGAGGAGTAAAGTAACTGCCTTTGGGGCTGATCCAGGATTTATTGGTTTCAAAAGCTCCCGGAATACCGATTTTGGCATGGGTTATTTCCTTTAAGAAATCTTCCCGGCTGGCACCCATGAAGGTGCAGATGAAGGAGGGTTTCAACCCCTCAGATATCTTCGTATAGGCATATTTTGCTAAGGATTTCAGGGGCTTTTTATTTCTTAATTCAGTTTCCAGGGTTTGAATTTGGTTTATTAAATCTGAAGAAGAATTTCCGCCTATTGGGATTAAGATCGGCTCAGTTCCGGTTAGATAAGAACGAACAGGGGGGAGGGTCTTTGGATTAGCTGCTTCACTCAGTTTGATGAATTTCCAGGTCCCGGGATTGGGAACTGGCTGGATCACCAGGGCAAAACGCTGGAATCCGTTTCCGTGATCCAGCCAGGGGCGGGAGTAATCCGGGACATAAAAAGGTTTTCCCCCACCTGAATGTACAATATCTTGATCAAGGTACTCTGTATTTCCGGGTATGACCTTCCGACTTAACACGAGAGAGGCACGAGACAGTTCAGCTAACCCACTTTCATCGACCACAGTTGGGAAGATGCTTCCCAGGGCGACTTCAGGATGTTGTGCTCCGGAATTAAATAATTTTCCAAGGACATCAAATTGCTCCCGGGAAATATCATGGAAACCTCCGATCAGTTCCAGATATTCGATCGGATCAGAAAATAATTTATTATTAACTCGCTGATTTTCAGGAACAATTTCAACCTTAGCGTAAGAAGGAATTTCCCGGGCTGGATGAACCAGCAGCATACTTCCTGTGCCGATACTGGTGGAAATCATTAGCAGTACCACTCGATTGGGCTGTTCCCCGATCCAGCTATCTGCTATTTGGATTGCCTGGAAGATTGTTCCATTCTCAGGTTCTACAGTACCAATTTGGGTAGCCTGTTCAAGCACAGGGATACCTGAGTTTAACAGCAGCCCCGGATCATTGCTCAAAATTCCCAAGTGAAAAGCACCTTTAAGAGCCGCATCGCGAAGCGCGTTCGATGCGGATTGAACAGGGTCACCTTTTTTATGATCCCCACAGGGTTTATTATGGTGTAATGACTGTTCCAGTAAAATTAGCGATGAGCAGTCCCCGTAGGATGTTTCAAGTCCTGAGACCATCACTGCCATACGGGTTCTTTCTCCAGTTTATTATCTTTGAAGAGGTCAAACAAGCGATTATTGAGAGTGATCTCTGCAGCTTCAACGTAACTGTAGATATTCCCAACTTCATCATGACTGATAACATCAGCCACCAGCTTGTGGTTTGTACTCGATTGCACCTGCATTGTGGCGTAGGTGGTGGTATCAAAATCGACAGCTCGATATTGGGTACCTCCTGATATCTGGAGAGGTAGACCAATGGAATCCATTTGAGATGAAGCCCAGATAAGTAAACTTTGTAAATGGACATCAGCTATAAATGGATTAAATGATCCTGCTGGAAATTGCCCTTGTTCCCGACCAGGAAATGATGGCAAGAAACAACGAGTGGTTAATCCTGCAGGTGAGATTTGCAGCACCTCTTGCACTCCCCGGAATCTTGGTCCATGGAACAGGATTTTTTCCTCATAAAGATTTTTCTTATCCCCGGATGAGATAAGACTTAAATCAAATCCATCCAATTGTGGTTGTGGTGGAATTTTTCTCCTGAGTTCCACCTGGGCCTGGTAATGATTTCTGAGTTTACCTTTGGCAGATTCACTGCTAATTCTTCCTTCAAAGATGATGGATTCTGAGGATTTTTGAATTTCTTTTAATTCCAGAAGATATTCATCAGCCAAGGCTTGATCAAATATGATGCCTATAAATACCTGGTAATTTTGAACTGAAAAGAAATTAAATCCTGGATACAGTTTCTCACAATTATTTATGAACCAAGCCACTGCACAAACGGTTGGCAGGACAGCATTTCCGCCGATAACATGATCAGCTAAAAATGGATTTGCCTCCAAAGAAAGGGACCGGTAGATCCGGTAGGTTTGAAGATTTTCGGAAACTTTTACGGGAGGGAATGGCATCGGATTTCCAACTACCCATTGAATTTGATCAACAGGTTTCTTCAGCAAATTAACCAGAGTTTCTGTGCCTTCAGCGAGAGAGATCACCTGTACTTTCTTTTTAGTGAGGATGCGTTTTAGCTGAGGTGTAACCATCCCGCCATCCCATGGACCCCAATCAATTACCAGTACTTGAGTCGAGGGATAGGTCTGCTTTAGATGATGAGCGATTTTATTCAGGACTTCATTGCTCAAACTGTAATCGGCCTGTCCAATATTGCCATAAAATCCTGCAACTGAAGAAAACAGCACCAGGTGATCAAGCTGTTCTGGAGAGATGAGAGATAGAATATTTTTTAGTCCATCAACCTTAACACCGTAGACAAGTTCGAAGTCTGATTCCTTTTTATCTTCGATATATTTGTCTGCCAGAGCGCCAGCCCCGTGAAGTAGTCCGGTAATTTCTGTTTTATGGGGTTCTAGCTTATTTTTTAAATCCTCGCTATCGGTGATATCAACCTGTACATATTTAGCTTTACCTCCGGCATTTTTGATCCGCTCAAGAGTTGAATGGATTTCCCTGCTTGAGAGTACTTCTCGAATCATCCGGTTCATTTCTTTTGGAGATATTTTTTTATCTTCCGATTTAAAGTGCTTCAGGACGGATTGTTTTAAATCTGCATCCGTCTTGATCTCGTAAGCCCACTCGGGTTCTTCAGCCATTAGAGCTGATCGGCCTAGCAAGGTAAAACTGGATTGAAATGCTTTTGCCAGGGCCACCGCATTTTCTGCAGTAATTCCTTTTCCTCCACCGCTAACAATAAAATGCGAGTCTTTTGATGGAGGTGTATAAGAGGTTATATTCATATATTAATCCTGAAATTCTCGACTGATAGTTACTCTGTCATTCTGTCCTATTCCTACTTCTATTAAATTTCGATCAGGATCAGTAATCTCTTGGAGTAATTTATTGACTTGGTCCATCTGCTCAAGATTTGGATCCAGATCGATGGCTCTACAAAACACATCAGGCCATTCCCAGTGGAGAGTTTTTACCAATCCGCTAAAGCCGCTGCTCTCCTGGAAAGGATGGTGAGACGATAATCCTAATTGACCATCAATTCTAGTTACTGTAAGAAATAAAGATCGACTTCCTGGATCAATAGCTCCCAGATCCTCTTTAAGAGATCCGGCAAGGAAAAATATTTGTTTGACCAGGTCTCGTTCTTCTGTGGGAAAGTCCTCAGCGTTTTTCTGGATTGGATGGAGATGAATAAATCCGGCAATTGGTCCTGATTGATCCCGTATCTTTCTCACTAATGAAGAAATGGAATCAGGGCTTGGATCATCTTGCTGAACCTGATTGACCTCTTTTGGCAGGTTCCGTTTTGTTGAAGGGACCAAACTTAAAGGAAATTGCCAGAGAATTACTTTCCAACCCTGTTGAGACAGCTGGTTTACAAACTGAGTGGTTAATTCTGTCCCTTCATCGGTTACTAACAGGGGACGGTCCTTGTGAACCACAAAGTCCTGCCTGTCCGGGCCAGGCAGCGAGATGAGTTTAATAGGAGTTATATCTAAAATAGATTTTTCAACTTTTTTTTTGGGAGTATTTGCCTCTTCAGAATGAGTTCCCTGGACAGCTTGATTGCTGCTCATGATCTCAACAATCTGCCCCAGAGTTCTTAACTCTGCAAGAGCCTCAGCTTCAACCGGCGGAAGACCTTCAACTCGTTCTTCCATCGCGCCCAAGATTTCCACACGTTTGATTGAATCAATTCCGAGGTCCGCTTCCATATCCATGTCGGGTTCCAGCATTTCAACTGGATAGCCTGTCTTTTCCGCAACAATTATCAATAACACTTCAGTGAGATATTCCAATGAAAGTGCGTTTCCAGATGGGCTGTCGGATTGAATTTCTTCGACTTCAAATTCCAGTTGTTCCGGTTCATATACAGCCGGTTGGGGGGATGCTACTTGATCTACAGCAACTTTTGGCTCAGGGTTCTGCCCGGCCTCGTTATTCATGTACTCAACGATTTCTAAAAGCGTTCTTGTTTGGGCTAATACTTCCGTATCTGCGGGAGGTAAGGAGGGGAATTCTTCTTCCAGTGCTCCCAGGATCTCTACTCGTTTGATGCAGTGCAAGAGCAGTTTTTATCATGCCTGCGGCTCCTGTCAATACCGAGGTCAGCCTCCAGGTCCATGCCTAATTCCAGCATTTCCGGGGGGTAGCCGGTTTTTTCACCGACAATTTTTAACAATGCTTCTGAAAGCATTTCTGGGGTGATAGCGGAAACTGGGGTTTGTTTTACTGCCGGAGGTTCCTGTTCAGTGGGGTCCGGTTGAGGCTCAATATCTGCTTGTTGATGAGATATATTCCTGACAGGAGTTGATTCCTTGACCTCTAAGGTATCACTTTCTTCAACAACCTCGGAGTTAATAATGGGTTCATAATCGTAATCTTCCTGAGTTCTCCCATTTTGAAGGAGTTGGTGTTGATTCTCCAGAATTCTGACATAACTATCGGAATATGAAGCTTGCTGATTTAAAAATTGCTGATGTACTTCCATTCCTTTCTCACGGATTTCGTGGAAATTATCCAGGCTGCGCTGAAAAATCTTTATGATCCCTTCGGAAGTTTGGCCATTCCCATTATCCAGGACCTTGCTTTGTTCATTGAGGACGGTTGTGATCAATTTTGTGTACTCTTGCTGTTGGGAAAGGTATTGTTGGTGAATATCCATTGTGCGGGCTTGATGGTTATAAGAGTGGTTTAATCCAAGCTCGATCGTATTCGCCAGCCCGGGAGAAAGTTTATTACCCTTTCCATTCCCGTTCCCATTTCCATTGGAACCATTCTTGGCAGAACTGTGGCTGCCATTCTTACCTGATGAGGGCTGATTCAATTCAGGGGACATTTTCCCATTCCCCACCGATTGTTCGCTGTTATTCTCGCTGCATTCCACGGTATGTTCATCAAGGAGAGCATTCTGGTAAGCTTGTTTCCGCTCATCGCTAATGAGATTGCTTCCATTTAAAGAGATTTGTAATTTAGCCATGATTTACTCCTTCCTGCCTGTTTCAAAGGTAATACTAGCCTGCAATTGGACGATGTTGATAGGGATCGATATCTTTTAGCTGCAGGCCAATTACTTGTAATTTCACTGCCGCTTCCCGCAGTTGGCGATCACTTGACTTGTCCCTGCTGGGATTTAGCGAGATTGTTGAATGCGGCTGACCATCCAGAATGTCATTAACGAGATTCCCTAAAATTTGTCTGGGTCCAATCTCTACAAAAATTCTTCCACCGGCTTTGTAAATCTCTTCAATTTGAGTTTTAAACACCACCGGATGCAGGATATGACTGGATAAGATCTTTTTACTCTTCTTTTCGTCTTCTGGATATTTTTTTCCAGTAGTATTGGAATAAACTGGAATTTGAGGTTTCTGGAAAGATTCTTGATTGACTGCTTCCGAAAATGGTTTTGAGGCATGTTCAACCAATGATGTATGAAAGGCAGCTGATACAGGAAGCTGGGTTACTTTGAAACCCTTTTCCGTCAACAGGGAATCTGCCTCATTAATTGCTTCTCTGGGACCTGCTAAAACGAATTGAGATGGAGAATTTTCGTTGGCGATTATTATGTCAGGAAGGGATTCAACGGCCTGTTGGATTTCTGCCAGAGGTCCTTTTACAGCTGCCATTGTTCCTGCATCAATGGATGAGTCAGCCGGAGGGCGCATAGCTTTTCCACGGGCTTTGACCAGGCGCAGGAACGTATCGTCATTCAGGACACCGCCTGCCCAGAGGGCTGTTAATTCTCCAAAGCTATGACCAGCTGTGAAATCAGGACGGAAACCAGCTTGATGGAGAACTTTGTATAAGCCGTAGCTCACAACTCCTATTGCAGCCTGGGCATAATCTGTTTCCCGTAAAGCTAATTGTTGTGTTGTGGTAGTCTCACTATCAAATCCGGGAATAGGATACACGACGCTGGTCAGGGATTCCTGATCATCCTTAATAAAAAGGGTATTCATCGTTTCAAATGCTTCCAGCATCGGGGGAAAATTTATCGATACTTCCCCAACCATATTAAGGTATTGTGAACCTTGTCCAGGAAACAAGGCGACCACCTAGTCATCTTCATATAAACCTTTTGCGCGGTAAGTAATACCACAGGGATGGTCCCAGGCGTCCGAATCCGAATCCTTCTTGATCAGGCTTAAGGCACTCTCTAGATATTTTTTAGTTTCAGAAATGGATTCTGTGACAAAACCCAGGCGGGGATTTGATTGAGGTGGAAGTTTTTCAGTAGAGGTATTAATTAATTCCTGGTAGGCTTGCTGACTTTCTGGACCATTTAATGAC
>Ga0255364_10050_pt1 | contig 33991 bp, 32 predicted proteins | sample ANMaggSSYBR01G12_FD_182087 | JGI IMG/M metagenome (GOLD analysis project Ga0255364, IMG submission 182087) | Sediment cell enrichment communities from methane seep in Santa Monica Basin, California, United Staets - ANME aggregate JGI... | ecosystem: Environmental > Aquatic > Marine > Cold seeps >...
TATGGCTGTTAATGTGGGGAATCTCCATACCCTGGCATTCCGTTTGAATGGAGAGCAAGTGGAAGGTGTTTTTGAGCACCATACCGGTTTAATAAGCACTGAAAAATTGGATCGTATCCTGCGCTCGTTCGCAGCAGGTACCCTGACCAACCAGGAGATCTTTGATGATCATGGTCACGGCGCGCTGATTTATTCTCCTGAACCTTATGATTTATCGGAAGGTGCGTTTAACCTGGTCGTCACAGGCCCGCGCCGGAGCTTGATGCGGAGATCAACCCTGCGGCCTTACTTTGCGGCGCCGTTCGGGGATATGATGCTGACTGGTTGTTTTGGATTATTAGCCGCAACTGCGGATGCCTTTCCTGAATTAGGAGGTCAAATCCGGGCTTCCCTGGGGGGAGACGATGGAATCGGAACTGGCAGACCGCCATGGGAAATTGGTTGAATTAACCAAACAAATCCCGGGTTTGATCTACGCAGTTTTCCGGACCAAGCACGGTGAGATGATCGCCCATCTTCAAAACAGTATCACCCCGGGGGATGATTAATTCTCCCTTTTTCCGTACCGCAACTACCAGTAAATCACCGGGAAATTCGATATCCTTTAAAGGTTTATTGAGATAGAGAGGATTTCGAATGGCGAATTCACACAAATCCCGGGCATCGTCAGTCCTGGTGAGCAGCTGGTACATGGTTGGATTACGGACGACCAACCCCAACAGGACTGCTTGGTCTGTAGCGGCGTTGAGAGGAGTCACTCCTAATTTCTCAAACCGGGAAATCTCACCGGGAGCGGTAATCCGGGCGACAACATGATTGATTCCATAGGTTGTTCGCGCCCGGCTGCAGATGCGGTAATTCTTCTCGGTCTCACTGAAGGCACATACCAAACGGTCAGATTTGTTTAATAGCTCTTCTGTTGATGGGTCATAGGCATCGGTTTTGGCTTGAATCGCGGTCAGGCCAGCCCGGAGTGCACGCTGAACCCGGCTTTCCTCTTCATCAATGATAACTACCAGATCGCCGTGATTTTGTATGTGCTGGGCAACCTGCAGTCCGATCGGTCCTGCACCCATCACCAGGATGGGTGATTCTTCTTCAAGCTCTTTTGCGGGGACTAGTTTGATAAACAATGGGGGAGCAATCACAACGGTTATTATTGCTACCAGGATGATGGCCGAGTTAAACGGTTCGCTGATTACCCCGATGCGCAAACCGATAGCGGAGGCGGCAATGATAAGGGAGAGCCGGGACGAAAGCAGCGTACCTGCTCCCAGGGTTTGTTTCCAGGAAAAATTAATTTTAAATAGTAGAGATGGAAGAAGTTTAACCACCGCTGCGGCTGCCAGAAGCAAAGGAACTAAAAGCAGGGCGCTGGGAGAACTGACCAGGGAAGATAAATTAAAATCTACTCCGACCATGATAAAAAAGATAGGAATAAAAAAGCCGTACCCGATGGAATCCAGCTGGTGAGACAAATCGGAATCTTCCGGACGTTTTAAAAGGGAGATGATTGCCCCGGCAAGGAAGGCGCCAAGGATAATCTCAGTACCCAGCATTTCCGCCAGGGCAACAAAAATCAGCATCATGGTAAAAGCAGCCCGGACTTTGATTTGAGCGGTGGCTGAACTTAGCTCTTTCACCACTCGCCGCATACTATTAAGCCGGTTAAAAAAGATCCCGCCAAAATAATACACCAGGAAAAAGGCCACAAAGAGCAAACCGATCAGCAGAATATCCAGGGTTAACCCCTGGGACAGGGCTGCTACCACTACAGTGATCAGCAACATGGTAACAAAATCCGCGATTAAGGCGGAGATCAACAGTGTTTGCCCATAGCGTCCATTACTCAAGCCCTGTTCTTTTAGAACCGGAACTACCACTCCCAATGAAGTTGTAGAGAGGATCAAAGCGATCATCCAGGGGCTGGATGCCAGGTCCGCCCAGGTAAAGGCAAATCCAATAAAAGTGGATAAAATCAGAGTGAGTAAGAAGGAAGTGCCTGCCAGTTTAAAGGGATTCCAGGGTTGATCTTTGCTTCTTTTTTGATTTGTGAACAAACCCAGGCTGGAAAAATCAATTTCCATTCCGGAAAGGAACATCAGGAACACAAAACCCAGTTCGGCCAGCAGATCCAGGACCAATTCATGGTGCTGTACCCATCCAAATCCGCTTCTACCTACAATAATCCCTGCAATGATTTCTCCTACGACAATTGGCAGTCGTAATTTTTTGAATCTGGAGAGAGTGATCGGCACCAGGAATGCCAGAAAGATCACGATTAAAAGCGGGAGAAAAGACATGGTTTCTTCCATACAGTGAGATCCTTGTTTTATTTGGAGGTTGGGAAATTATTCAGCTTTCTCTGGTCCCTGGGATTGGGCTTTCAAAGCGCGGACTTGTTCCGCGGCGTGATAGGAAGACCTCACCAATGGAGCGCTTTCCACCCATTTGAAACCGAGCTCCAGCCCGTAGTTCTTTAATTCCTCAAACTCATCAGGGGTATAAAAGCGAGCGACAGGCAGGTGATTCTTGCTGGGCTGAAGGTATTGACCAATGGTCAGAATATCCACGTCCCAGCTGCGGACCTCGACCATGGTTTCTTTGATTTCTTCCCTGGTTTCCCCGAGCCCTGTCATTAAACCCGACTTGGTGATTGCATTTGGCTGAAGTTTTTTAGCATTGATCAATGTGTCGCGCGAAACCTGGTACGAACTCTGGGGTTGGATGGATTTAAACAAGCGCGCCACAGTTTCCAGGTTATGGTTCAGGATATCCGGTCCGGCATCCATGACGATTTTTAAGGCTTCCAGGCTGCCCTTAAAATCTGGAATCAAAACTTCAACTGAGCAGCCCGGCTGGAGCTCCCGGACCCGGCGGATTAACATGGCAAAAATTGGCGCTCCGCCGTCCCGCCGTTCATCCCGGTTGACACTGGTGACCACTGCATGTTTGAGGTTCATGCCCTGGATGGAGCGGGCAACCCGTTCCGGCTCATCCCAATCCAGCGCTTCTGGCTGCCCGTGTTTAATATCACAGAATTTACAGGACCGGGTGCAGATATCACCCAGGAGCAAAAAAGTTGCCGTTCCTTCTCCCCAGCATTCAGCGCGGTTGGGGCAAAGAGCTTCCTGGCAGACTGTATTAACGGATTGGCTTTGCATCAGCGAATCCACTTCGTGGTAAGTTTTGCTGTTGTTGAATTTAACCCGCAGCCAGGGCGGCAGGCGCCCGGATTCGGGTTTTTCCTCTGGGTTCACTCGATCTCGGGTTGGGGTTGAAGGCATAAGTATAAAGTCCAGCTGGAATAAAATTACTTAAGTTGAGAGGTGCAGTGTGGACAGCGGGTGGCTTGCAGGGGGATAGCCGTGAAGCAGAAAGGGCAATCCCTGGTGGTTGGTGCGGGATCCTGATCTTCTTCTTTTCCTTCTTGGAGGCGGTTGATAGCCCGGATTATTAAGAACATGGCAATGGCCACGATTAAAAAGCTGATGATGGCGTTGATAAACAGTCCGTAGTTTACTGTCACCGCACCAGATGCCTGGGCATCTGCCAGGGAGAGGTAAGGGCCTGCTGGGGTTCCGGTTTTAACGGTGAGGTAAAAGTTCTCAAAATCTACTCCGCCTAAAAGCCAGCCGATAGGCGGCATGAGGATATCTTTCACCAGCGAGTTAACGATGGTGCTGAAAGAGGCTCCGATAATGATACCGATTGCCATGTCCATCACGTTGCCGCGCAGGGCAAAATCTTTAAATTCTTTGAACATAATAATTCTCCTGATCATTCTTTGAGTCAAAATTTCTGCTCCATAATTATATCGTAACTGGGAGGAGGGGGGATTAATTTTCCCTAAGAATGGACGCCGGATAGGATTTTCGGGGTTTGCTAGTGCCGCCAAGGAGATTTACCATCTATAGGGATATTTTTTCCCCTAACTTTGGCAAGCATCAGCTCAAGGCATTTGGATAATTATTCGTTATTTATTTAAAGACCCTTGTTTTCCAATTTGTGTTCAAGGCTCAATCTCTCTAGCGCAGCGGAAACCGAAGCCCACTGAAATTTCGTCAATCGGCCAGGCAATGAAGCGTATTCCAGCTCCCAGCGGCATTTCGCTGTTCGTTGAAGAGCCCCCGCGCACTACATGCAGCGTTTCGGTGAACACCTTTCCTTTGACAGGGAAGGGTGTTGGGTAAGCCTCCGGCTCATACCAGTCCTCCACCCATTCCCAAACATTCCCTGCCATATCCAGCGCCCCATACGGGCTGGCACCCTCCGGAAGCGACCCCACTGGGAGAGTACCCTCATTGCAAAGAAGGTAGCTTGCTAGATTACAGTTTGGGGGCTGATTTCCCCAGGGAAAGAGATTTCCCAGCTCCCCGCGAGCAGCCTTCTCCCACTCTGCTTCGGTCGGCAGGTGACGTTTTGCCCAGCGGCAGTAGGCTTTTGCGTTATCATACGAAACGGCCAAGACCGGGTGTTCCCCGTAGGCTGGATTCTCATAATAGTCCTCAAAGGGCAGGAGAACTGGCTTGAAGGGTTCTTCACAAATACCAGCGTCAACGCACCTGGTATACATCGCGTTGGTCACTTCCGTTTTGTCAATCCAGAACCCCGGCAGCTCGACTATCTGGGGCGGCATCAGCGTTATGGCATGGCTGCGCGAAAGCTCTGCGGAGTCTTCCAGGCCCATTATGAAAGGGCCTGCCGGCACGAAGACCATCTGCATCCCGTCCAGCGGGGAAACCCAGGTGGAACCAACACCGGAGGTGGGAGTGGGACTCACCGGTGTGGTATCGCTCGTCTGGGTGGGGGATTGCCGGGCGCTTCCATTTTCACTGATGCAAGCAGAGACAAGCAGGGTCAAAATGGCTATCAGGATTAAAGCGTGTCTTGGTGGTCTGGTCATCTTCAACTCAGAGAGGCGTTAAAATAAAAACCAGGGAAGGGATAAGTTATCTATTCAAAGGATTGGCCCCGGCTCCTGGTTCCCATTATAACAAACGTCAAGATCTCCTGATCTCTTGTTGCTTGGATTTTACCTACAGGTGTAAATAACTATATTCCCCAAAAAGGGAGAGGTTAATTAATTCTCAATATTCCTGGTTTTTAATCAGCAGGTTGACTGATTAAGAACCCCTTGTTATAATCTTCACGCTTGGAATAAAGGTTTGCTTGCTAAAATTTTAAAACCATTTTGTCTTGAGTTTTGAATCCTTAAATGTAAATATTCAAGCGCACAATTTCTGAAATTCCTGTTTTTCCACAGGAAAAAGGAACCCAAAATGCGGGTGTGGCCAAGTGGTAAGGCATCAGCCTTCCAAGCTGACATTCACGGGTTCGAATCCCGTCACCCGCTCTTTTGTCCCGGCAGGAGAGATTCGTGCTGGGCCAGCGGGCCCGTAGCTCAGTGGTCAGAGCGAGCGGCTCATAACCGCCAGGTCGCAGGTTCAAATCCTGCCGGGCCCACAAAAAACACCAAAAATAGGTCTTTTTAAGCCAAAAAAGGACCTGTTTTTTTGTTAATAAGAGCCCATTTAAGAGCCTGATTAAGATCCTATTCGTTCAATATTTCCCGAATCTTTTTTATTTTTTCATCCTCTTCTTTTTGATGTATTGCTGTTCTGCTATTACCAAATCCAGAGATCCTGTTTTTAACATCATTATCAGGTAAGATCGAATAGATTTGATCTGTTGTTGTGATACTTGCATGACCAAGATTTTGACTGACAGCTTTATAGTCTGAAAAATCCTCAGCTCTTTTTAATCCATACACAGCGTGACCGTGCCGGAATTTATGAGGTGAATGGTATTGAAGATTGACTTTTTTCAACCAGACTTTGAGATCCTTTCTTGCTCCATCGCTTCTATAACTGCCGATATCATTATTCCCAGAAACAAACTTTCGTGTCCCTGGCGTGAATGGAGCAAACCAGAGATCATCAGGATTTAGTGATTGATTGACTTTAATATCCCAGGCGGTCACCACTTCAAGCAGTTCTGGAATCTCAAAAAGAAAAACCGTTGAATGTTTATTGAATTTGGTTTTAACTCCGAGTGAAGGCCAAAGCATAATGCTTCTGTTTTCAATTTCAACTGCTTTGATTGGAAGGGTTACAAATGCGCCAATTCTGATACCTGATAAGAACCACAGCACGGCAGCAGCTTGAATTCTTTCTTCACTCAATGTTATTGTGGGAGCATTGGCGATCTCTAATATTTCATTGATGGAAACTGCTTCATGGTCATGAGGTTTTGGATCAATTTTTGGTGCTCTTAATGTATCCAAATAATTCGATCTCTTGAAGCTGAAACCGCTTTGATTTCTTGAGAGCCATTTAAAGAACCTCTTTGATGTACTGATAACCTTGTCTAAATATATTTGGGAGAATTCCTCTCCTGTGCCGTCTAATCTGGCAGAGATGATGTATTGAGGAAATGTTGGTCTAATCTTTGGTGCTTTGAAAAAGGCGATATCGCCAGCCCATAAGATGAGATGGCGCAACCAGGTTTTTTCAAGCCTTATTGTGCTGTTAGAAACCCGGTCGACCTCTGACCGATATTTCAAATATCTATTTACAGCTAACCAATTTCCTCTGTGAATCATTCTTCCACTTTTCTATCTAGTATTTTTGATAATCTTCTTCCACAGATTGGACAAGTACAAAGTATATATATGAGGTCGGAAGTCTTTTGTTGATCTGGGTTCTTTATTTCAACTGGTTTTTTACAAGTCAGGCAGAACGCCTCGTTTTCTTTAAGCTTGACTTTTTGATAGTAATCCAATACCCACTCTCGGAACATACAGCCATTTATCCAAACGTGATTTCTGTGATCTCTTTCATGAGGTAATCCTAAGGGGAGATATGCCCGATAGAATTGTCTTTTGGTTATACCTATCTCTTTTGCTATTTCAGAAGGGCGGTACATCATGTCAAACAGATTCTGCAATCTGGATTTTTGCTGCCTGGATAATCTTCCCCGAAGTTCTATTGGTTTTGAATCTTTCATCTTATGCCTGACCATAAATAATATTGTCTAACGCTTGAAGTAGTTTTCTGCCATCAATGAATACTTCCAGTTTTTTCCAATCACCTTCTGGCAACCCAGCATAATAAGCCATAAAATCAATAACTTTTTTGTAATCTTCTTTATTAAGGAAATCGATTACTACCACTCTTGCCAGTGGCAAATGCATCCTGCCCTTTACACCCCACCACCTTCCTACGGTTAAGTCCTCTGTTTCCTCTTTTCCCATATATTTAGAAATATAGAACATCGTTCCCCGATGAGACCTTAACCGCTCGACTCTCGTACCAGCTTGAAGGTGCGCTTCTGATAACTTTCCGCACACTTCCCACCAGGCAGAAGCAACCAGTTCTCGAATGTCTTCTATATCGACATCGTATAAGCCCCAGACCAACATATGTAAATGTGGATAAAGTTCGTCAATATGCTTTCCTGACTTTCTTTTTACATATTCAAGTTTCCAAATACATGACAAGGAAGGATAACAATATTCCAATCTTTTCCAGAAATTCTTTAAATGTCTTTCTTTGATCTCATGTCCATCTAAATTATCAATAAATTCGTCAGGATAGGTTAGTGTAAAAAATAGAGGTTTTTTTGCTGTTTCAAGTTTAGATACCATTCTCATCATTCTTAACCTGGACTGCCTGCTAAAACCCTTAATAAAACTTCGCAGTGCCCCTCTTTTCCCCTTAATCGGCCTTGTCACCGGTAATTGACATTTGGCAAGATTTCCATCTACACAGATTTCTATCCTTCCTCGTTTCTTGTTCAAATACCTCCGATGCATCAATTCACGAGCTAATTGTTTCTGTTTTTTAGTGATTGATAAATAGTCTTTTCGCCGAATATGCACAGTAGATAAACCATGCCTTTGTCTTTCAGCTTCTAACTCAAAATCATTAATCACTCCTCCTTGCAACAACGAATATAGAAATTCTTCATGTTTTTCTTCTGGAGTTTCTAGTTCAAACTGTTTAATCATTCCATTACCTCATTTTCCACAATCTCGGAAATCCGGTACTCCTCACGTCTGTTCCGGTTTCCAGATTGATGGAACTTAGTCTTATTACTATCAATTATTTGATTTGTGAGAATGTTTTGTTTTACCAACTGCGATGCTCCAATCATTAATGACATCCGCAGGAAGGATGCTTTATTAATCCCCATTTGTTTTGCCAAGGCTAGGATCTCTTCTTTGACAGGCATTAATAAAGTTACCTGGACTCTTCCATAAGTTCCGCTCTTGGCTTGAATAATTTTTTTAGTCATAGTAAATCCTTTTATTTACTCGCCCTTCCTTTGTCAGCCTATCCCGCTTGTTCTCCATATCAAGCCTTCAGGCTGGCGCCGTTTCTCTCACCGGCTTGACATGGAGCCTCGCCAAGCGTGAGATAATCGGCTGCGTCCGGGCAGGGTAAACTGTGAAAGTTCGGGCTATCTCATACTTGCTTTTTCATCAAACATACGCTATTATTTTAGAAGAACTAAACAACACTAGATATTCTATATATTTAGCGCTTCTAAAAAAGTTTAGCTTAACTATACTTTTAAGTCAAGGGTAATCTATGGAATTCTCAAATATATTTATTGGACATCGGATCAGAGAAGCAAGAAAGGTCACTAGCAGGACTCAAAAGGACTTAGCCAGAGCTCTTGGAAAGACAGCTGGGGCAATATCCCAATTAGAGCAGGGCAATGTTCAGATCACTGTAATTGAATTACATAAAATTGCTGAGTTCTTGAATAAGCCTATCGAATACTTCTTCGGTGAGGATTATTTTGGTGAGGATGTCCAAGCCCTAATAGCTGTAATAAGAAAAATGCCACTTGAGATAAGGAAAGAACAAGTGTCTTTTATTAGGACTATGTTATTTATGCAGGAAATGTCTGATGATCTTGAATTTAAAGGTGATATATCTGATGAGGAATTAGCAAAAAGCGCAAAAACTGCACTTGAAAATTTGAATATCCAATTAGCTGTACTAAAGAATTTATGGGATCAATCTCATATAGCCAAGAAACAACTTGAAGAGATCATCGGTATTGATGATATCGAATTAGAATAACCTTATTTTCCTTGGTACTTACTGGAGTAAATATGTCAAATTATATTCACGGCCAACGACCAAGTCCACGAGTTGGTTTCGTTGGTGAATTTTCCAGCACCGATATTGAAGCTTTCTCTAGTATTTTTCCCACTGTCTATTATGCTGATTCGATTTATGAACTGAATAAATCAGTTGATTCGCGTGAATTGGATGTTCTCGTGATTGGAGATGGTATTGGCGATGTCTTAGATTGGGCAAGTGTTTGCCATACAATATGTTTTTCGGCAGATCTCAAAAGATTTCCAGGTCCTATAAAGAAATCGTATATCGCCCTTTCTGGATATGCAGAAACAGAAGAATTCGGCTTTCTCGATTTACCTCTATCCTTAGCAAGAATAAGAGAGGCGGACTTTTCGCAAGTTGATGGCATACGTGGATGGCCAAGGATGAAACTCGACTTTAAGCGAATGCAGTATAGTAGTGTTCCACAAGAAGATAAAGAAAGGGCAACAGATATAATTCTTTCAGGAATAATTTTGATTGAAACTATTCCGAGTGAAATCATCTCATTCTGTTTTTTACGTCCCGATACAAACTTAGGCGTTGCTTATCTCCCAAACCCAATTTTTGATAGAGTAAAATGGGTAACTTCATTGTTGATGGAATGGTCATCAGCTGATCCTGATTCCCTATCAAATTTCCAAAACTGGAAAGATGATCCAAAATGGATGACATCTCATCAACAAGATTTAAATCACCAAATGATTCAACTGGAGAATAACAAGCAAGAATCAATTAACGAATACGATAAGCAAATTGCCGAACTCGACTCATTAATCACGCAAACTGATATCAAAACAAATAAGAATGAAAGAAAATTACTTACAGCTCAAGGAGATGAATTGGTTGAAGAAGTAAAGAATTGCTTTCAAAAAATTGGATTCAATACTGAAGATGTTGATAAGAAACTTAAGAAGACAGAATTAAAACGAGAAGACTTACGATTGAATGATCCTGACGATCCAGATTGGAATGCAATTGTTGAAGTGCGTGGATATACAAGAAGCTCAGGAAAAACCAGTGATTTACTTCGATTGAATCGCTTTTCTGATTTATTTAATCAAGAATTTGATAAAAATCCAGATCTTAGAATATATGTGGTTAACGGAGAATTAGAATTACCACCAAATCAAAGATCGAAACCATTAATCTCAGCAGAAGAGGATGTGAATATATTTGCCTCCTCTGGCGGATTAGTTATTTGGACATTAGATTTATTTGGATGTGTATATTCTAGCAAGGAAGAGACATTATCAAAATTAAAGAACAAAATCAAACAGTCAACAGGTTATTTCTCACCTTAGAATAAGATCAGACTTCACGTCCCATTATCCAATGTTTACATAATTACATATATTCCTGGTGCTATTCTAGTGCAAATATCTTAGAAATAATATAAAGAGTATTCCAGGTAAACTTAATTTCCCCTCTAAAATCAAAAAAAAAATCGTATCTGAGAGGAAAATCAATCCCATAGAAGGACTTTTAAGCCATTGGTAGTGATTCTTTTTTCTCAATCTCCATTCGTAATTTTCCCATTTATTGTTTAGAATACTATTGTCACTTTGCTTAAGATAAGTGTAGTTATCATAATCTAAGTATAGGATGAAATACTATGAAACAAGAAAATGGAAATAAAAAATTAATTTGGCAAATCCCTCTCTCATTTCTCGGTTTTCTGTGTTTAATTGCACTAGCAAGTTTTTATAAGACACTAATATCTGAATCAAGTTATATAGAGAATTTTGATAGAATTCTTAACGGTTCTTTTTCAGGAATATGGGCACTTATAAACAATCCGATAGTATTAACTTTGATCTCAATAATTGTCCTTTTCGTATTAGGAAAAGAGTACATTATTATGTTTCTTCCAGCAATCGATGAGTTGAAATTAGGAAGCATATCAGCGTCTTTTGATATGAGTCGAATGTTTTCATCATCTATTGATGCAAATGATACTCTTCAAGATATAGACAATCAGGCTTTATTATCAGATGAAGTAAAACTAGCAATATTAGGTAATGTAAAAGTTTACTTAGTTGAATATTTCCAAAAAGTTGCTGGAAAACATATATCAATTCATCAACATTTAGAAATCCTTAAAGAAATATTACAAAAAGAAAATCTCCTTGAAACCTGGTCAGGCAAAGATATTGATATCTATGTATTTGGAATTATATTCGGTACCGTAAATTTTAATGGGACGTTATTTGATGTTGAATGGGGAGATGATAATAATTATTCATTAATGTTCTCTGATGTAATTCTTGATGAACTAAATTTAGTAAATTTTGATGATCCCCAAAAAAGCAGTTTTATAAAAAAATTAAAAATATGATTGAGATCAGTACCCAATAGGAATAAAGCCGTTATCCGCCAGGTCGAAGGCTGCAGGTTCGCCCTGCCACCCTATGTGGCAGGATTGCGCGATGGATTATTGGAAATCACCTTCGCGCTAATGCCGGGCCCATCTTTTAGAGGAAGTTTTGGTGTCATTCTTATCAGTCAGATACTATTCTTGCTGAATCACTAATCCTTTTGATTAATCCCCGCGCAATCTACACTACCAGATCTATATTGCACACGATGGATTAGACCCCTGTGTTTTGAGATCGGATCATCATGTGCTAAATGATGTTATCAAAACTGCTCCTAATTTTCATTATTATTCGGTTATATTAATAATAAGACTTGATTTCATAGTAGCGAAAACGCCTGTGAGAAAAAAATGAACAGCACAGATTTTGATCGAATAATCGCCCAGGAACGAAAAGTCCTCGCTTCAATTAAAGAACAGGGCGAAAAACTCATTCCTGAGTTTAAAAGAATAACGGCTTCATACATCCGGGAATTGTCAATCAAACTCATGAAGAGTTATTTTAGATATAAACCAGAAGTAACCAGAAGCCTTGGCACCGAAAAGTTAGAAGAAATGAAAAGAGAATTTACAGGAATTCTCGTTTCATTACCAGAACATACCAGTGAACGGCTTGATGACAGTCAGATCTGGCTTCACCGGGAAGAAATCCCTGATCGTGCGGTAACCGATATGACGTATTCCTATCAATTTGAAAAGAGATCGAACAAATCCATGGATGAAGCGATCAGAGATTTGATTGGTTTGGTTGGCTCCATGTTAATCAAATATGGATTCGTTGAGGCTGGCAAAGACTTTACATGGAAAATGACACCCGGTGGGATTCCTCAGTATGCAAACGATCTCCCATCCAAAGGAATGGACCATCATAAAGCATTAAACAAACTCATGGAGCAATATAAGAATATCCTGGTTGAATATGTTTTTGCTATCCAGAATCTCAGGAAAGCAGAACAAGCCAAGAATTCAGCTAATTTAATAGATTGATTTTGTAGCCGAGCTGGAACTAAGCCGTTATCCGCCACCTTTGGGCAGGTTGCACATGCTCGCCCCTCCGCCCTTGGCGTCGGGATTGCGCGATGGGCGGATGGAAATCGCCTTCGCGCTAATGCCGGGCCAATAAAGGAGATCCTAATAACAAGCATCCTTTGTACTTGGAGGGCTTGTTTTTTGATTAATTAATGCCATACTAAATAATATTTTCTTTTATAATATCCAGTGATCGTGATGATCGAGAAACAGTTTTTCTTATTAAATTTGCTGCTGCCTGCTCCCCAGGAGAGATCATGACCCCTACTACCAATCTTCCTTCTCTTGCTGAAATCCATGACCTGGACCGTTCAACACAAACGATCACACTCAAAGACCAGCGAAAACTGTCATTTAATATCTTTGGCGCAGATGGCGGGGTGCCTGTATTCTACTTCCACGGAGGGCCCAGTTCCAGGCTGGAAGGCTCCTTGCATCACCAGACAGCTATCCAGAGGAATTACCAGATTATCTGCCTCGACCGTCCCGGTCACGGCCTTTCAGATCCAAAACCCGGCTATGAGATCGTGAATCTGGCTGATGATGTTCTGGAACTGGCTGCCCATTTGGGCCTGGATCGATTTGGTGTCATGGGCACATCCGGAGGAGGTCCTCCAGTGATTGCCTGTGCCTATCGGCTGAAGGATCACCTGGATTTTGCGGCCGCATTCGGGAGCGCTGCGCCGATCTATACAGATCCGACTGCTTCAAGGGAGCTGAGCGCTTTTGACAGGATCACAGCAAAATTGAGTGTAAGCCTTCCCCGCTGGATATTTGTTTTCTTAATGGGGTTGATGATCGGCACGTTCAAAAATATCAACACCAGTGACCGCTATAAAAAAATCTTTGGAAGTTTACTCTGTGACGCTGATCTGGAAATCATTGAATCAGAACCAGAATTTGTTCAAGTCATGATGTTGTCGATCATAGAAGCCTTCAGGCAGGGTGCGGGTGGACCAGCGGATGATACTGTCGCCATCGTCAAAGATTGGGGATTTCTCTTAACTGAGATCGATTTTCCGGTTGTGCTGGTCCATGGAACTGAAGACAAACATGTGCCTTATTCTTTTTCCGAGTATATGCAAGCTCATATTCCCAACAGCAGGTTGGTACCTTTGGAGGGAGAGGGACACTATACTCACATCATCAATGTGGCGAGATCATTTGATATCATCGAAGGAATTTACACAGAAGAATGACCCTGGAGATTGAAGTCTCCTGCTGGCGAGAGCCATTGGTAGAATAAAACTTAATTCAATTATATAGCCGTACAGGTTATTAGCCGTTATCCGCCACCTTTGGGCAGGCTGCAGGTTCGAATTATCCCCTCGGTCCTCCGCCCTTGGCGTCGGGGTTCAAGGCGAAAAGGGATCCTATCCCGCCATCGCCTGATCCCTGGGCAGGAGCATAGGGGATAGCGATGGGCGAGTTGATCTCGCCCTCACGCTTAATCCCGCCGGGCCCATAAGAGGCAATAAACAGGATGCGTGATCCTCCCAGGATCACGCATCCTTTAGTTTTAATGGATAAGAACTTATATCCCGCAGGTTGCACATGCTATTCATATTCTGCCGAGACCATTGAAGAACTAAATTCAAACCTCCTGATTATTAGTAGAGTTCGATTCTGGTTGTTGACTTAAATATTTATTCTCTTTTGGATTATGATAAAAGTAGTTATCAAAACCGATTGATGATAACTACTTATCCTTTATCCGGCATTTGAAAGATAATTATCATTAGTTGGTATTCGTAAATAACAATAATCAGATTAAGGGAGCAGCTTGAATAAAAACAAGGATTTGGAAAAGCATTTTACAGCTTCTGCGATCGTAATAAATAATGAACGCAAAGTGTTATTGGTATATCATAAAAAACTAAATGTGTGGTTATACCCTGGGGGCCATATAGAACCCTACGAAACTCCAGATGAAACAGTAATACGAGAAGTGAAAGAGGAAACTGGATTAGACGTTGAAATTGTAGGAAAAACGGATTCCAGTTTGTCTGATAGCAAAAAAGATGTATCTGTATTACATAATCCATATGTTATTTTATGTGAAAGAATTCTTGGAGTGAAAGAACACTACCATATAGATATGATTTACAAGTGCACAATAATTAGAGAATCCAAACTAAGATATGACAAAAGGGAGTCGAATGGAATTGGGTTCTTTTCTCAGAGTGAAATACAGGATTTGCCCTTGTTTCCAAACTTCCGTAACTTGATTAATAAAGCTTTTAATGAAAATGAAATAGGTGCGACAAACAGCAATTGACTCCTTTTCGCCTTGAACCCTGCCGGGCCCATATGAGGTAATGAACAGGATGCGTAATCCTTCAAGGATTACGCATCCTATGATCGAGTTTTTTCGGAAAACACATACATTATCAGATATGAAAGGAGAAACAAAAAAGCCTCCGGGCTGCATTTCTCATAGTATTATTAAATCCAGGTAAAGAAACCTGTAAATAATTAAAGAAGTTTGAGTCTTGATTATCAAACCTCTTTAAAAGGAGCTGGTTCATGAATAAATACAAACCCCAAAGATCATTCTCTATCATCTTGTGTTCACTGTTTTTGATCCTATCTCTAAGCCTTTTAGCCGGATGTGGAAGTCCATCCCCTGATAGTTCACTTGAAGAAACCATTATGGCACTCGCGGTTGATGCGACGGTTAATGCGATGGATCAAGGGAACACCTCAGAGGATCAGAACCAATCCGAGGTAGATCCTAATGCCCAACTTACCCAGGTGGCTGGAGCAGTCCAGGCAACCCTGGACGCCGCCCAACCTATTTCCGAACCTCAACCCACCCTTACTCCGGAAGAAGAGACGGCCCCAGTACTGTCACCGCCAGCGGGACAAGCAACCGAAGAGGTATCAGTAGAAGATTTCAATACCTGGATGAAATCTGCAAATATCCTGCTTTACGAAGATATTGCAGGCGTATATACGACAACCCGCTATGTTCAGGATACACTTGATGCCATGGGTTTGGATTACGTGGATGTCAAAGATGCCGTGGGTACTTACAAAGAACAGCTGCTCTCCGGGGGTCCGGGAGGAGAGGGCTGGGATTTGATAATATCAGCAAAAGAAGCTCGCGGACATGTCAAAGGGGAAATGTATGTTTACCTTAATGACGCCCTCAATGATGGCAGCTCAGTGATCATTGAAGAATGGCAGCTGGATTCCATTGTCAGGGGCAAAATAGCCATCATTCTAAGCCGCTGCGGTGTGGAATACCAGGACCAATGGGCCTGGGATCCAATCAAGAATCAACTGCTTTGGCAGGTAGATGGCAGTTTACCCATTCATCATCAACCCAATGAAGGCATTTCGATGACCAATCCTTCGGGATTCTGGCCAAGTGCAGATTTGGGTGATTTTATGAGACTCGCCCCGGGAAGTGATGCTGTTCCTCTCTGGACTGCTCGTGTAAACGTTAAAGATACTTTCCTGACGGCTGTCAGCTGCCTGGATAATCGGCTGATTATTCAAACTTACTCCACCCATAATTACGGGAAAGACCGGGTAGTTCTGGTGTGGGAAAATTATATTTACAATGCCTTGCTGGCAAGGTACCAGACGGTAAATGAATAACTAACAGGGTGCGTGACCCTCGAAGGGTCACGCATCCTGTGTGTTAGTGTAGGGGCGACCTAGAAACAAAGAAAGAGGTAAATGGTAAGTAGTTTTAAGGTTTCAAATGACCAGGCATCCTGAGTGATTTACACAGTTAGGTGTAAATTTTATCGAAGGGAGCCTGGTTTTTAACTGTCATAGCCTTTCGATACGCATTCGCGGAGTTTATACTGAGCGAAGCGAAGTACTCATGCTGCTCAGGACAGGCTCGCAGCAATCTCCTCGCGATTCTTCAAGGATCACTCATCCTTGGACACCCCCGCTGTGCTTATTGGTTTTGTAAGGTGTAAGCAAAAACACCTGACGAAGAATTGTTAGGCGTTATAATCAAATAGGAATCGACCCCAATGGCGGGTATCTTCAATCTATCTTGGTCAGCCCTTTATTAACCAGGAATAACCAGTCCGCCTGACAGGGATTACCAAAGAGCGTGTTAGAATAATCATAACTTGATTGACAAAGGATCAAGTTGATTAATGAGGAGTCTCACCTAGTGACCCAGTATTCGATTCTTATAGCAGATGATGATCCCAGTACTTTGCAGCTGCTGACCGATTTATTAAAAAGCAATGGTTTCCAGGTTACAGCCACTTCATCAGGGACTGAAGCCCTCAAAATCTACAAACAAGAGGCCCCCGATATTGTGCTGGCAGACCTGGCTATGCCTGAGATGAATGGCTTGCAGCTTCTCGGGGAATTAAAAGAATATGACCCCCTGGCGAAAGTAGTGATTATTACTGCTTATAGTGACAAGGATACTATTACCCGGGCTTTCAGAATGGGCGCCCTGGAGTTTCTGGAAAAACCCCTTGATCCGCAATTGTTAGTCTCAAAACTACTAGATCTGCTGGCAAGAGAGGATCGAGCCCTGGAAGGGGATTTGCAGATGATGAGCCTGGCCAGCATTATTCAGATTAATTGTGAAGAACGAAATCAGGCTCAACTCACACTTAACTATCAGGGTAAGGTAGGAGTCATCTTTTTTAAAGATGGGGGGATGATCCACGCTGAAACTGGAGACTTATCCGGTGATGAAGCTATCTATTCATTACTGAGTTGGGAAAACGGTTCGTTCAGGTTGAAGATGGGTGCAGAACCGGCGAACCAGACAATTCACAAAGGCTGGTCCAGTTTATTATTGGAAGGAATGAGACGTATTGACGAATCCACTGCTGGATGGAGTCCGGAATGGGACGCGGACGCGAGCGAGGACGCGGATAAACCGGCTGAAGAAGCAGACAATCAAATTCAAAAAAGGATAGTCAAAGCTTTAGGCAGCATCCGGGATGTTCAGAGTGCTCTGATTTGTTCCCTGGACGGCACAGTAATTGCCCAGGATAAAAGTGCAGATACTGCTGCAGAGGCAGCCCTGGGCGAATTTATCCAAACCAAAGTTGAGCTTATCAGTGGATTCATGGAAGCCGGGTTGATGGAACGAGTTGTATTATCTGGATCCGAAAAGCGGATTTTTATGCATTCCCAGGGTGATAATTTGATCATATTAACCCTGGCAAAAAGAGCATCCGCTGAGACAGTCTGGCAGTCGGTTCAAACCATCTATAAGAGGTACCGATCAGCCTGATCAAGGAAGGCGATAATGATAATCCCTAAACATGATGCTGTTTACCAAAACCTGAATACATCTTTTACTAACTTCAGTGAATTGCTGGTGGACCTGAGGGAAAATAGCTTCACGGGTTGTGTCCAGGTCAGCTTTTGGGAATATGAAGGGGTTTTGCTCCTCGATACCGGAGAGATTATCAATGCACAGGAAGAAATCAACGGAAGTGTGATATCAGGACAGGATGCTGTAAAGAGAGTTATCACAAAAGCCAAAGATGATGACGGTGCGATCAGTGTCTACGCATTAAAAGGTGAAATGGTAACCATGCTGGCAAGTGTGGTAAAGAGTGTGGTTATTTACGAAAACCTAAGCACTGATTTTACCAGTCTGGAAGCTTTAATCTCCAAGCTTCAGAATGAGGACCATACCGGGTATGTTGAAGTTAATTTGCGGGAAGGTCAACAAAAGGGGTATATATTCCTCCTGGCTGGAAGGGTGATAGAAACCTTGCTATCAGCCAAGGGTGAAGAAACCTCTGGCCCCAATGTTTTACCCCGAGTGATTGATTTAGTATCCACCATGGGTGGGACCTTCAATGTTTACAAAGCAGCGATTGAAGAAGCGCTCTCCGAAAGTGAAATGATAAGAGTCAGCATTGATCTCCCTCAACTTCTGGAAGTTTGGGGAGCCATAATCGGCGCAGTGGAAACAGTTTCTGACGATCTCTTAACAGACGGGATTTTCCTGAATACATTTAAGGACACATTAGTTTCCTTAGCGAATGACTATCCTTTTCTGGACCCCTTTGCCGCAAAATTTACATACCTGGATGGAACGGTAAGCTTCAGTGGAGAGGCGGAAAAGAATTTCACCCAGGGTGTCGGGGAAGGATTAAATGGAACTGTGGAAATTCTTGCCGAGCAAGCCGCTCTGGAAGGAAAAGATTTATTTGCTCCCCTCAAGACAGCTTTGGAGGGAGTGATAAAAGAGTTTAAAGATCAATTTGACCAGTTTAATTTAAGAGCGCAATTGCGGGATTTGATTAAGTAAAACGGTGTAAATATGAACCAGGGTTTAAAAGAAATTAATGAGCTGGGTGGTGTATGGGGCAGTTTTGTCTGCAATAACCAGGCTAAGGTTCTTGCCAGCGCCCTGCCGCCAAGCTTAAATAAATCGAATGTGGAAAATATTGCCCGGCATTTGGTGGAGGTGATATCAACTGGAGGCGAAACAATCCAGAAACTGCAGGAAGTCGTGATTTATTTCCAGCAGAGGAGATTGTTCATTCTTGATCTCCAGCAGGCAATCCTGGTGGTGATTTGTGACCCAGGTGTTGATGTTTCTCTGCTGCGGATGACTATTAATATACTTACCACCTCCTGGGAATCTGACGCCAATGTTCAGAAACAGCTGATAATGAATTATGAGGAGCGGTTGTAAAACACTGCTTAGAAAATTGACCTGATCAATTATTGTCGTCAATACTTTTTTAGAGGAGAACCAACATGGTTGAAGTATTAAAGGGTAATCTTGCCCAACTTTCCCTTTTAGATATTATTAAAATGTTAAATACCGGAAGACGAACAGGTCGCTTGGATATCCACCAGGGATCCAAAACTGGAGAGATCTACCTTCAAAATGGCAGCCTGGTTCACGCGGTAACAGGCACACAGCTTGGAGAGGCTGGAGTATATACCCTGTTGGGGTGGTTGGAAGGTGAATTCAGCTTTACACCGGATATTGAAGCCCCCGAGCATTCGATTAGTCAATCCACTGAACAAATGCTGCTGGAAGCATCCCGGCAGGCAGATCAATGGGCGGACATTAAAGAAATTATTTCATCAACAGAAGCTGTTTTTAATATTTCTCCCTCTGGTTCCACCAATACTGTCAGCCTGAAACCAATTGAATGGCAGGTGCTTGCTCAAGTGAATGGGCAGCAGTCGATTGTTGACATTGCTGAGACCCTGGAATTACATGAATTTGAGGTAGCTAAAATTATATTCAGCCTGACAACTGCGGGATTGCTGCATGAAGTAGATCATGTTCACGCGATGACCGGGGAGAGAGCAGACGAGGCATTTTTTGAACAGTTATCAGCATTATTCACAGATGTGATGGGTCCTTTAGGTCCGATGATTATTGAAGATGAAATTAAGTTAATGGGAGAAGAAGAAGAGACCTTCCCCCAGAATAAAGCTGCAGAGTTGGTGGAACGGATCAGCCTGGAAATTAGTGACAGCGCTAAAAGGGCTAATTTTCAGAAACAAATGGTTGCGGTATTAAGAGGGTAGAAACCATCACGTGGACGAGGGTTTAGGAAGCTGGCGGAATTGAATGACAGGATTAGTCCAGCCCCCAAGGCGGCTGCTGCATTTCTCAGCCGCTGAAAAACACCCAAGATGGTGTTTGCCCCGGGATCAACAAAAAAATCACGGGCAATAATAATTGTCATTTTTAAAACTGATTGAATTAAACTATTGTTAGAGGAACATCATTATGTCAAAAGGATTGCATATTCCAGAAGAACTCCTGGACAAGATTGAATATATTCTGGATCATTTGGCTGAAAAAGCCCGCACAGATTGTATCCTGCTAGCAGATATCAGCGGACAGTTAATCTCAGTTCAGGGCTTTATGGAAGAAGGGACTCCAGCAATTGTTGCCGCCCTGGCAGCTGGTGATGTGGCAGCCATGGCAGAACTCTCTAACCGCATCGGCGAGAGGGATCCTCACGGATCGTTTTTCCATGAAGGTGAAACCAAGAGCATTTATTTGCATAACATATCAGGAAGTTTTATTCTGATCGTAATTTTCAGAACAGAAACTCCTATTGGCCTGGTGCGGTTGTTTGCAAAACGGGCTGTGGAGCAGCTGGTTCCGCTCACGAAGGAATTTGAACAGGTGATGGGACCGCCTAAAACTTATAATCCCGACGAATTCAGCAAAGGTATAACTCAGGAACTTGAGGATACTTTCCCGACAAATTAACAGGAATTAACCAGAGCATGTTCATAAATTGGAGACTGAGGGAGATTAATTTAAAGATCGTTTACTATGGTCCCTCATTGAGCGGTAAAACAACCTCGCTTCAGTACATTCATTCCCGGACTAACCCTGAACGGAGGGGAGAATTGGTATCATTAAAAACCCGGGAAGATCGCACACTGTATTTTGATTATATGCAGTTTGAAATGGGTGCCATCAGCGGTTTAAAACCACGGTTTAATATCTATACAGTTCCAGGCCAGGTATATTACCGGGGTACCCGCAAGCTGGTTTTAAAAGGGGTGGATGGCCTGGTATTTGTGGCGGATTCACAAATCAGAAGATTACATGAAAACGTTGAAGCAATAAAAGATCTTTATGAAGACCTGGTAGAACTGGGGTTTTCCCCTGGTGAACTGCCGATTGTTTTACAATGCAACAAAAGGGATTTACCGGAGATTATGCCCGTCCAGTCTATTAAGGAACAACTAGGCCTTAATGGCATTCCAACCTTTGAGAGTGTAGCGCTGGAGGGAATTGGTGTCCTGGATGGTTTAAAAAGTATCGTTAACAGTGTTGTGACCAAGGCCAGGGGAAACATTAACTAAAATCCTTGATAGGAGTACACACGTGATCGAAAAAAATCACCAGGGGGGAGGTAATACACCACTGACGTTTGTTGAAATCCTCAATGACATGAATCAAGAGGGGGGTTTTTCCAGATCTGTACTGGCGACTTCTGAAGGTTTGCCAATTGCCTCAACTCCAGGTACCCCCGATAGCGAATTGGCTTCTGCCATGGTTGCCATGCTGCAGCAGGCAGCTTCGGAAACTAGAAACCAGTTTCAGTTACCCCCGATAGATGAGTTTACCATCCGTACAGATAATAAACTTCGCCTGATTTGCAGGACGATTAAAATAGATAGTGAGCTGATGATTCTTGGAGTAATTGTGCCACCAGGTCAGCTTTACCGCCGGGTAACAAACAAAGCAATCAACCGCATTCGAGGAGCGTTGTGAAACAATGAACCTCCGCTGGAATGATTTATAATCAGCAGCAGGGAAGGACGCAAATTTGATCCTCCCAGTGTTTAACGAATATCACTACAAAACATTTATGCATCTTCCACTTAAAATTGGATGATGAACAAAATGGAAGAACTTTTAACTGGACAAGAATCTTGTTGGCATTATTTTTTACAAGGAGATACGATATGAAACTAACAATCGCAAGAAAACTCTTCATCGGATTCGGGATTTTGGTCTTCTTGTTGGTCGTAATTGCTGTTTTCAGCGTCAATAGTTTGAATCAAACCCAGATGCTGACTTCTGAATTGATTGAATACCAAAAAGTGGTCCAGGCGACCAATCAATGCAAGGAAGCTATATTTACTTCCCGAGTTGGTATTGTGCAAACCTACCTCTCCGGGTCCAGGTCAGGATTGAGCAGGACAGCAACTGCCCGGAAAGATTATGATTCCTCATGGGATGAAATCAGAGAGTATCGGGCAGCAGAAAAGGGAGAGCTGCTCCTGGAAATTGAGGTAATTCGAGTGGAATATGATCGGCGGTTGGATCAAGCCATTTCCTCACTCCAAGCCAACCCCGGTGCCCTTGATGAAGGGGATCCCGATGTGCTGGATGTCATCAATGCAAATCTTGACTTTGCTGATAGTTATGCTTACAGCACGATGCTGCCTGCCCTGGAACGTCTCCATGAGCCAGAGCTAAAAGCCCTGGAAGAGTTGGCTGCCTCTGCAGAACGCAGATCTGCCGTCATGACCACATTATCCGTGTTGTTTGGTCTTTTCAGTGTTGTCGTAGGAGCCGCTTCAGCTTTCTTTATCAGCCGTGGGATCACCCGCTCCTCTTCGGAACTCAGCAAAGCGGCTGATGCTATCAGCCGTGGTGATCTGGATGTGTCTATTCAGATTAGTACTGGAGATGAAATGGAAGACCTGGCGGATTCAATTGATAGAATGCGGAACTCTCTGAAAGCCGCCATAGAACGACTCAGACGATAGAAGGGTAATATCATTCCCCTTGTTTAAGCAGCCCCAGGCTAAAGGCAGGGAGCTGTTACCAAGATATAAAAAGAAAGTGCCAATCTTTTCTTTGCGATTGGCACTTTGTTATTTTTAAGGGCACTACAGTTATTGTTGATCTGGCTTAGCGCCGTAAAGGCATGGGTAGGAGTTATCGCAATATCGCGGGGAACAGTGGTCGCAAGAAAAAACACCATTACCTAAATCCTGGATATTTTCCAACTGGTAGTTTCCTTGGTTTGTTTGGTCAAGGATATGACCATTCGAAACAAAAAGAGAGGATAGATATGATATAAATAACTAGGAAATTCCCCGCCATAGCTGAGATCAATAAAAACAGCCAGGGATCGCGGTATAGAAAAAATTATTGGGATTATTCGTACTGGATGGAGGAAACCATGACAGCTGAGACATATGAAAAGATTAAAACCTTATTAAACAGCAGCGACTCGGAGGAAATTCACCAGGGACTGGTGCTGATCCGGGAGGAACTGCCCAATATCACAGAAGAATCAGCTCAATCATTATTTGAGATGGTTTCTGCCTTGTTTTACATTGACCTGCTCGATCACCCTGAACATGCTTTTGTCCTCGATGAGGCTGTCAGCCTGGTAGCTGATTTTGGGGAGTTTGTTGTCCCGATTCTACTCAACAATCTGGATGCCGGGGATATGAAAGCTCAATTAACAATTGGGCATGCTTTTGGGCGGATTGGGGAAGCAGCAATTGAGCCCTTGCTGGAATCCTATCTATGTGAAGAGAGTGAAGAATGCCGGATATTCCTGGTTTATGCGCTGGGCAAGATCCGGTCACCCAAAATTTTGGAAGCATTTGGGAAGGTTTTGGGTGCCGCCAAGGCGGATACCCTTGAATTAAGAGATACCGCAATTCGGGCTTTGGGTAACTTTGTGGAAGTGATCTCCCCCGAGGATTTGCCAGAAGGGGATAAAAAAGAAATGTTGGAGGCAATTCAAGTTGCCCTCAGTGATTCCAGCGCTGGGGTGCGCTCCAAAGCCATCCGGAGCTATGGGAAATTAGCCCGTTTCAAACATTTGTCGGGAGAAGAGATAAAGAAATTTAAGGATACTTGTGAACTGCTGCTGGGAGTGGATGATAAGTTTACCTGGGACCGGGCCTATATTGTCCGAAAAGAAGCCCAGGATGCGCTGAATTGTTTAGAAGATTGTGACGAGTAGTAATTTGTAGGGGCGACCCGTCCTTTCGATACGCTGATGTAATGCATCAGCTACTCAAGACAGGTGGGTCGCCCTTTTGTATTGATCTGTCATTGCGAGAAGGCCGAAGGCCGACGAGGCAATCCCCTGAATTCCCTAACTGCCCGGCGATTAAAATCGCGGGCTATGGTAAGTAAGTCCCACTGAAGTGGGACTTCTTCTTTGATATTGACCGTTCTGGATCTCTCTTTAATTATTAGCATAGGAATCATAACTAATAACTCCCAGAGCCCTTCGATTTCCATCTCGGTTTCCCTCGATGTCCACTCAGGACAGGCGTAGTCGAAGGGCTCATGGTGATAGCCAAAATTTGCATCACCTGGTGTCTTTTGATTTGAACTCTTTATGGATTCCTCACTGCGTTCGGAATGACAGAAGCGTAGGGGCGACCCGATGGGTCGCCCTTTTGTGTTAGACGCGGCAATCCCTTAATTATCAGGAGATTGCTTCGCTATGCTCGCAATGACAGTGGGATTGCAACCCCAATTTGTCATTCTGATTCCTTCAACCACAGCACCTGGTACGGTCCCAGGTTCATCTTCCCGGGGGAGTACTCATCGCCAGTGAGAAGATCGATCCACCCTGATGTGCTATTAAGGCCTTCACCATCAAGTGAAATTTCTACCGGCTTGCTGGTGACATTGATCAAGCACAGAACTGTTTCGCTTTCATCAACAGCAGTCCGGAGTACAGCAAATACACGGTTACCAAGATCCGGGATGAGCTGGGGAGCGAGGGGTTTAAAAGCCGGATGTTCCTTGCGGATTTTCAAATAGTGGGTATAGGCGCTGAATACTAGTGAAGCCCTGGATGATTTATCTTTCAGCGCGTTTTTAAGAGCATCAAATTGGAATTTTTCCCGATTTATGGATCGAGCCCGCCCGGTTTTTTTGACCGACTCGTGGCTGTTGGGTGAACCAAAGAGGCTGTGGATATAAATTCCCGGCACTCCGGATAAAGAGAGCATGATTGCCTGGGAAGCCAGGAAGCGCTTTACACCCAGGTCAAGCGGGTCATTCTGGGGATGGCTGAGGGCATCGTAGAGAGTGATGTTCAGTTCGTAAACACTCTTTGAACCGTCCGGATTGGTTTTATAAGAAACCTCACCGCCATGATCGATGACCTGGTTTACCAGCCCCTGTATTTCTTCCGTTGATAATAATCCTTCTGCAGGACGGACGCCGATCCCGTCATGGGAGGCGATGAAGTTGAGGAACGCCGCAGAGGAAAAGGGCGTTTCTATTGACGAAGCCCAATTATTCAGAACCTGTGCGTTTTCCGTCCGGAAAGTGTGCAGGACCAGCGGAGCGAGGGGAAATTGGTAAACCATTTGCGCTTCATCACCAAGAGGATATTTCCCTCCAGAATCTGAAAGCTGGTTCCCGAAGTAGCTGATATTTTCCTGGTGGGGGACATTGGTCTCGGTAATCAGGAGTACTCCCGGCGCAACATAATCGAGCACAGCCCGCATTAGTTTTATCACCTGGTGAGTCTGAGGTAGATGGATGCATGATGTGCCTATCTCTTTCCACATATATGCTATCGCATCCAGGCGGATGATCAAAGCTCCCTGCTGAATATAAAAGAGCAGGATATCAATGATTTCCAGCAGCACAGCAGGGTTTTTATAATTGAGATCGATTTGATCTGTACTGAATGTTGTCCAGACATGCCGGAAACCTGAGGTGGTTTCAACTTCAGACAATAGAGGTTTGGCGCGGGGACGGACAACAAGGGAAAGATCTTCCTCCAGGCCTACTGAGAGAAAATACTCGGTGTAAGGGTCTTCACCCCGGAGATATTTTTGGAACCAGCTGCTTTGGCTGGAGATGTGATTTATTACGGCATCAAACATCAATTTACAGCAATTCCGCAGGGGGTCAAGATCTTCCCAATCGCCAACAGCCGGGTTGACTGCCTTGTAATCAATCACAGAAAAGCCGTCATCGGATGAAAAGGGGAAGAACGGAAGCAAATGAACGGCTGAAGTCAGCTCGGTGAGATAATCTTGAAGGAAATCAGCCAGGGTTTGCAGGTGCGGCTGCCCCGGAGATTGAATCTGGTCGGCGTAAGTGATCAGCAGGGCATCCAGGTTTTCCAGTGTGTCCAGGGGCGTTATTCCATTAAGCTGAGGATTCTTCTTTTGGAAAGATTCCAGCGATTCTTGAAGGGTGGACCAGGTTTCTAGTCCCTGCTTCTCCCCATAAAGAGCAGTCAAGAGATTGATTATCCTGTCTTTGATTGAACTATTTCCCATTTCTGTTTATCCTGGGTCAGCCAGTGTTTCTGCCTGGAAACCTATAAAGTGAATAAAGGTTCTAAATGTTTTTTTAATGCATCGAGTGAAAAATGTTCCTGCGCGATCTGGTAATTGTGGTCAACCATTCCCTGCCGCAAGGCAGCGTCGGTGAGCAGCTCCATTGCCTGGTCAGCGGCTTCTTCAATGACCTGATCATCCACCCGGGCCAACCCCCCCTCATCATAATCTCGGATTTGATCTCCAAGCGAGATTATCCGGAACCCTTTTTTCTTAATGTCCTTTTTATATACCGGGTATTCAAATACCAGCAGGGGAAGTTTGGCTTTTACCCCTTCGAGGAACTGGTTTCCCCATCCTTCCCAAAGACTGGGGTAGGTCACCAGGTCTGCTGCTGGATAAGTGTCCCAGAGAGAATATATCTTCTGATTTTCCCGGGTTGAGCGATCTGCATCTACCCGATCTTCAATGAAAAGAAGCTCAACGCCGCCGTGTTCCGCTTTGTCGATTAACTTTTGTTTATAGGTGCCCTCTACATCATCTTTGGCGTAACCAGCCAGTACCAGTACAATCCGGTTCTCTTCTGTAAATGGATGGCCATCATATCGGCCGCGTTCCTGGAAGACAGAACGCCGCTTTGGTGCATTGAGCGCTTTGGCAAAGTCAATTGCCAATTCAATTCCCTTCCTGGAAACGATGCGGGTGGCCTGCAGCAGCACTATATCACCTTCATTCAGTCCAATTTCACTCCGTAAATCGCGATTATAATCATCCACTTCCCAGGAGGGGGTCTTAAAATCAAATACGTTTGGAACCACTACGGAGGGGATGCCTTTCCGGTCCAGCAGCTCTTTCTGCGCCAGACTATTAATTACGGAATGTTTGATTTCCGGATCATGAGGCGGAAGATATTTGTCAGCCAGCTCTGCTGCAGCGGCACAAGTGAGGGAAAATCCTTCTGTGCGTTCCCAATAGAAATCGTGGTTGTGAGCGACCGCGGGGATTTTATATTCCTGGCGGACAATATCCAGGGCTGGCGCAACCGCAGGATTGGCAGCCACGCACCAAACATTTTCCGCCAGGATGAGGTTGATGTCCTTCTCCTCAATAACAGACCGAAAACGTACCACAAGGTCCTGGGTCATTCGGTCCAGTTCTTCCCGGTATCCATCAGGATCAAAATCTGAGAGTCTTAAAAAAGTGTTTTGACGCAGGCGTTTACTTTCTGGGAGATGGTGAAACATCTCAGTGATCAAGGTCCCCTGGGCTGTGCCAAGATCCCCACCGACGAGATAGACGGTATGCCCCATTTCTTCCAAGATTTGTTTCCATTTTTCAATTTCCAGTGAGACTCCGTCCGTGCCGCCTACCTGAAAATGAAAGATGCCGATGTTTTTTTTATTTTTCATTCGGTGTTTTATAAGGATATAAGTCTTTATTATACTGTCAATTCCGCGAATGAAAGATTCTTGCAAAAAAGGCTCATGAATTATGTATCACAAGTCATGAGCCTTAAGAAGAAGAATACCCTTTTTTGCTTTGCAAGAACCGGGTTGATTGTCTTAAAATTATCCTTTTACGCCGCCAGCTGTTAAGCCTTCTGTTAGAAAGCGCTCCATGGCGAGAAATAGCATAATAATCGGTACGGTCATGATGGTTGAGGCGGCCATTACCACGTGAGGCCGGGGGCTGGGATCGTTAAAAATGGTATTGATTTTTATCGGCATGGTGAACATAGCATGGTCATTGAGAAAAACGAGAGCATACAAGAACTCGTTCCAGGCGATCATGAAGGTGTAAATGCTGACAGAAACCAGGGCCGGGATCGCCAGGGGTAAAGTGATCCGCCAAATGATACCTAAACGACTGCAGCCGTCGATTAACCCGGCTTGTTCAATTTCGTCAGGAATTGTACGGAAGTAGTTTGTTAACATATAGAGCGCAACGGGCAGTGTCTGAGCCAGGTAAGTGAATACAAGTACACCTAAATTATCCTGCACATTAAAACCCAGAGTGTCTCCAACCCTGGCCAGCATGGCGAAGAGGGGGATGATCAGTAATACCCCCGGAAATATGTAAACCAACAAAATCCCGTTCAGTAATACATTCTTACCTCGAAATTTCAAACGGGCAATTGCATACGCACCCAGCGTCGAGAGAATTACCGCGATGATCGCTGTGGGAGTGGCAACCAGCAAGGTGTTGATAATGTTTTTTCCAAAGTTTTGGTAACTCTCATGTTCCGGTGAGAAAAGTTCCTTGTAAGCCTCAAGTTGAAATTCTCCAGGCACATAAACCGGTTCGCGGCCAGCGATTTCGGCACGTGTTTTAAATGAGGAACTCGCCATCCAGTAGAATGGGAAAAGAATGCTGGTGAGAAAAAAAATCAACGTTGCTGAAAATATAAACCGGGGCCAATTTAGCCAGGCAGCCAAGTGTCCTATAAAAGATTTTTGATCTTTTTTCATGGTCAATCCTCCACGTTTTGCATAACGACTTTAATATAGAAAGTCATAAAGACTGCCAGGATTATCAGCAAAATCATCGCTGTGGCAGCGCCCCGTCCAAAGTCAAATAGACGGAAGCTAAATTCGTAAGTCAGAATTGGGAGGACTCTAGTCCCGAATCCGCCGCCAGTTAACAAGAATATGTCGTCAAATTTATTGAAGGTCCACATCAAGCGGAGCAAGAACACTGCTCCCAGCACATAGCGTAATTCTGGAATTGTAACGTTCCAAAACTTCTGCATGGTGTTGGCGCCATCTACTTCAGCCGCTTCATAGAGGGTGGTATCAACTGCCTGGAGGCGGGCCAGGATCATGAGCATAGCAAAGGGGAAGTATCGCCATCCTTCAAACAAGATGACAAACACCAACGCCCAGCCGCGTTCCGCTAAATAGGCGATGGGGAGATCAATAAAATTCAAACGCATTAGAATGTCATTGAGTACTCCTGAGGGACGGGGGTCCAGGATCCAGCGCCAGACGAATGCTGTGCTGACAACAGGCGCAACGTAGGGGAAGAGGAAGATTGCTCGAGTGAGGCCGCGGCCTTTGAAAGGTCGATTGAGAAGCAGGGCGGCGATCAAACCTACCAGGATAGTGAAAGCTGTAGCAATAAACGAGTATACGATACTGGTTACAGCTGCTCCCCATATTTTTATCCCCTGATATTTAAAAGCGAAATCAGAGAAGACTTTTTGATAGTTTTCAAACCCCACAAATGGGGCGTTGAAGACATTATTTAAGTTGTGCAAACCAACATCATGAAAACTAACCCAGATGCTGAATACGGCGGGAAAGATGATAATACTGAACACAATGATTGCAGTGGGGGAGATTAACGCCCAGGCTAAACGGGATTCTTCTGATTGGAATAACTTAAAACGTTTTTTTATTACCGGGGTGGATGTGGTCATAATTTCACCTCTTTGGCGGTGATAGTGGAGAGAGCGAGGATGATTTTGCATCATCCTCGCTCTCAACTGAGTTCAAGTTGAATTATTCTTGACGATCAGCGTAAAGAATCTCGACCTGTTCCTGCAGCCACTCAGCAGCAGTTTCAGGTGTCATGATACCTTCCAGAGCGATATTGCTGATGGCCATTGGAATGAGCAGACGGCCTTCGATGTCACCAACCACGGCGCGTTGTGTTGCGTCATAATCGGGGCGGAAGAGCCAGCGCTGCATGCTGTCGAAACCGTTGGCGATTTGGCCCAGAGTTTCATCGGAGTAGTTGGCAAAGTAGGGACTTAAGGTACCCCACTCAGCTACTGCGCTCTCAAGCACAGGAACCTTGCCGAAAGGAGCCAGGGCAAGAACGTCGATATAGTTCTCACCGGTCATGAAGTATTCAACAACTAGTTGTGCTTCAGGAACTGCACCTTGCATAATGCCCAGGGTTACCAACTGTCCATAGGATGCGGATCCATTGGGTCCTTCCATCATCGCGGCAAAGCCGGTTTTGTTAGCCAGATCATCAACTGCGATCGTAATGTTTCCGCCACCTTCCATACCAGAACCATCAACGAGGTCATCCATGATGTAGGTGCTGTAGAAGAGCATGGCGGATTGATCCAACTCGTAGGCTTCGCGTGCTCCACGCCAGTACTGAGGACCTGGAACGGCGCAGCGCTGCAGCTCAGAATAGAAGGCGAGAGCTTCGATCATCTCGGGGGTGTTCATGGAAACGTTGCCGGCAGCATCGAACGGCCAGGCATCATTGGAGATAGCAACCTGTTCAAAGACCTGGTGTGGATAGTTCTGTCCAGGGTCAGTTCCCAGGGTTAGACCATAAAGTAAGTTGCCGGTGCCGGGTAATGCGTCACAAGCGGCATCGATGTCATCCCAGGAAATCGGGGCATTGACGCCTGCGTCAGCAAAGGAGTCTGTGCGGTACCAGATGGCTTGAATCCAGCCGTCGAATGGAACAGCTGCGTATTTTCCGCTGGCGGGGTCGGTTACCATGACGAGTGGTCCGTCACGGAAATCATCCAGACCGATGGTGTCGATCACTGCAGAAGCGGCATCCGCGTCGAGAATACCATCCGCTGCAAAAGCGGAAACACGTTCGATACCCATGCGGACGATGTCGGGCAGGCGGTTGGCAGCTTGCGCGGTCGCAATTCGCTGGGCAATACCGGATTCTTCAATCGGGATGATGCGCAGATCGATTTCCGGATGTTCTGCCATGAATTTTATGGCAATGGCTTCGTAGACATCGATTCGCCCTTCTTCGTTGTCGGTTGTCCAGAATTCGACAACTGTTTTATCAACGGCATCAGCGGGCACTTCAACCTCTACTTCTACTTCAACTGGAACCTCAACTTCTACTTCTACTGTTTCTATAATCACTTCGGGTTCCGGTGTTGCACAAGCTGTCAGCAATGCTGCTGCGAGCAGGGCAACGGTAATCAGTAATGAAAGCTTCTTCATGTTTTCCTCCATACTTGTTGATCAAATTAACTGTCTTTTACTAGACTATCAGGTACTACACTCTACATAAACGCACACACCTCCTTTATGTTATTCCTCACAGTGTATTTATGGGACCTAAAGTTGACTGCCGAACCACGAGGGAAGGCTGCAGGATAATTTGCTCCTGCTCCAGGGATTCAGCGCGGATCTGTTTAATGAGCATCTCGCAAACCATTTCCCCAATTTGATAAATCGGTTGGTGAACTGTTGTCAGCGGTGGATGGCAGTGCTCGGCCAGGGGAATATTGTCAAAACCGGTAATGGCCACGTCTTTTCCCACTGTTAATCCCAGTTGCTGGGCAGCGCTGATGGCACCTAAAGCCATCAGGTCGTTGCAGGCAACAATCGCGGTTGGTGGTGATTCCTGGGTTAATAAATCGGTAGCCAATTGATAACCTGCCCGTTGAGTCATATCCCCGGTGACCATCAGGTCCTGGTTGATTTCCATCCCGTTTTCCTTTAATCCATCCAGGAATCCCTGGCGGCGGTAATGGGCAAACATGAAATGACCGGGCGCATCCAGGTAGGCAATACGCTTGTGCCCCAGATCCGTCAGGTGACTGGTGATCAAACCCATGCCATATTCTCCATCTTCATCCACATAAGCATAATCATTGTGGTCCAGCATGCGTCCGAAGGCCACAAAGGGGAATTTCATTTGGGAGAGGAACTTAATCCGCTGATCATCCTGGCGGGTGCGGACAATAATGAAGCCGTCCACCCGGGGACTGCGGACGTTCTTTTCATAAGTCTGGAGCTCCATGGTTCCCGGCGGGCGGGTGGAGACCAGTAGATCAAAGCCCATTTTCGCAGCCTGGTTTCCGATCCCGGTTAAAAACTCGCTGAAAAAAGGATCAGAAAAGCGAGGGCCGAAGGTAGGCATAATAAAACCGATGGTGTCAGTGTGCTTTGACTGAAGACGCTGGGCGTGAATATTGGGGATATAACCGAGTTCCTCGGCGATGGATCGCACTTCGGCTTTGGTATCAGGACTGACATCATCAAAGTCGTGTAGTGCCCGGGAGACGGTAGTGACGGATTTTCCGACTCGAAGGGCAATATCTTTGAGGGTAACGGCCATAAGTGGGAGATATCCTTGATCCAAAACGTTTAAGTAGTCCTTTCATTCTAATCCAAAACGTTTTGGTTTTCAATGGGGTGGGAGGAAATAGGGAGGAAAATCATATTTTCCCTATCTGTGGGGGGAGCGGCAGGGGTTAGGTGTCATCTGTAGGGGCAGATTTTTGGTAAGTAGTAGGGGCGACACGACGGGGTTCTCTTTTGTATTAATCTGTCTTTGCGAGCGAGCAGAGCGAGCGCGGCAATCTCCCATAGTAATCAGGAGATCACTTCGCTACGCTCGCGATGACAGATAAACGGCATTCTTCTGTTGAATCTTAATTTTAACCAGGGGATTAAAATCCCGGCTTGAGGCTCAGGACTTCGCCAGGCGTCGATCTCCATCGACGCTTAAGGTATCGACTACCCAGGCATCCTGAGTGATTTTCACCGTTAGGTGAAAATTGTATCGAAGGGTGACTGGTTTTTTTATCTGGCATTATTATTCCCCCTATGATAAATCATAGGGCTTAAAACAGCGCCCCGGTAGGGCTTTGTGTCATCTGTAGGGGCGATCCGATGGGTCGCCCTTTTGTTTTAGGCGAGGTGTCATTGCGAGCCCCTGTTTACGGGGCGTGGCAATCTCCAAATAAAAGACAGATACATCCGATTTGTATACCACGGGGGACTTAAGTCCCGGCTTGAGGCTCAGTACTTCGCCAGGCGTCGATCTCCATCGACGCTTAAGGTATCGACTACCCAGGCATCCTGAGTGATTTTCACCGTTAGGTGAAAATTGTATCGAAGGGTGAATAATCACAGAACTACCTGTCTTAGGATAGAATTACTAATAAAGTAAATTCTAAATAACAAGGGAATAACAATGAAAACCAACCGATTTAAAATCTTTCTCTTTTTATCAATCCTGCTTTCTCTCAGCCTGGCCTGCGTTTTAACCGGCGGTGAGACAGAGCCGGAGCCCGCGGTAGATTCGGGGGATGCGATTGCCACCGCAGTGGCTGCGACCCAGGAGGCCATCCAGAATGAAGATTTGACACCAACTGACTTCCCTACCGTTCATCCTACAGTAACAGCTTCCCCGGTAGAAACGAATTTTGATTATGCCGGGGTCAGTTTTTATTTTAATGATGTCCTGGCTGCTGATATTACTGCCGGTGTCAACCCGGCTGTAATTGATGAAAATTTATGGTGGAGTGTTCCTGAACACCGAAAATTTGTATTTAATGATTGGGTTTTGGCAGATGCTTTTCTCCCAGCCCGATTTACAATCTACCCGGTGGCGGATTTTCGAGATATCAATCCGGGCGTTGGTGACCGCCTCGATGCCCTCCAGATTATGCTCGCATCTAAGCCAGAAGATGGAGAAGGTGCGGTAGTTGGAGATATTTTTAACGCCGGGCAGATGTTCATGAGTAATGTGGAATATCTGCAGTTCCAAAACGGGGAAGGTGTGCGTTTCTTGACCCAGTACGGGCAGGCGCTCTCTCCTATCGGTCTGCCGATGATGTTCTACACATTCCAGGGATTTACAGATGATGGCCAATACTACATCAGCGCTATGCTTCCAGCTACTCATCCATCTCTCCCACATCCGGAGCAGGTCACAATGGATCAGGCTTTTGTGGATAACTGGGAAACCTATGTGGCTGATTTAG
>Ga0255364_10051_pt1 | contig 33439 bp, 28 predicted proteins | sample ANMaggSSYBR01G12_FD_182087 | JGI IMG/M metagenome (GOLD analysis project Ga0255364, IMG submission 182087) | Sediment cell enrichment communities from methane seep in Santa Monica Basin, California, United Staets - ANME aggregate JGI... | ecosystem: Environmental > Aquatic > Marine > Cold seeps >...
TCGATTATGGTCGCGATCTGTTGAAAACGGGATACCGCACATTCGGTGTTGATCAGAAAGAATTGTCTAATCTGTATGATTCGTTTCCCCGGCTCTGGCATGAAGAGAATAGCGTTCCAGAAAAGTGTTTCATTGGATGTCCGCATATCAGCCTGAGGCAACTGTATTGGTGGGTGGAGACTATTAAACAGGAATTAAAAAACTCCAAGAGAGACAAAGTAGCTGTGGAAACAATTCTCTGCAGCGCGCCGCAAATCCTGGAAAAATTTAGAGAAGACAAGAATGCATCTGATTGGCTGGAACAGGCAGGCGTTAAATTAAGCGCTTGTTGCTGTGAAACTATTTTTGAAACGGGACTGAAAGCTGGACACCCCGTCATTACAAATTCAAACAAATTAAGAGCTTATTCATCTGCCAGGTTCCTCCCGGACAATGAACTGGTACAGGTGCTGGTTGCCGGCGATTTAAAAGGGGCTGAGAATGACTGATTACTTTTTGGGCAGAAATATTGTTGCGGGGATCACCGAGGGGGAAGCGGTGGTCTCGCGGACCGGGTTTAATGCCTATGCCAGCTTTTATAACAGTTTAGCAGATGATGTGCAGACAGCTGTTTGTGCTGATAGCGGCAATCAGGACACTTTTGGCAAAATCCTCTCTGGTAAAATCCTCTGTATTCCAAATAGCATTGGTTCAACATCGGCTGGTGCAGTCTGGCAGAGAATTGTTAACCTGGGTATTGCGCCAAAAGCAGTTCTGTTTTCACAGACCATCGATTCTTTGGCTGCAGGCGGATTGATTGTAGTTGATGTTTGGACTGATAAGAAAATATGCGTGATTGATAAACTTGGTAGTGAGTTCCTGAAGACAGTTCAAGAGGGTGACTGGATCAAAATTCAGATAGAAGGCTCTATAATCATTCGCAATCCTTAGTTAAAAACAAGGCATAGTAAATTGATCCACACCCAGAGAGGGTCTTTGGAAATTATTAACGTTGTGGTACAAAAATTGCTACTAACAAGGATGATATGTTGAATATAAAAGTTCTTGATTGGATTGAAGGTTATATTTTAACCAGAATCCTGGTTTTTGGAGATTTTATCGGCACTGTAAATCGATCTGATTTCTTGATTGATTTAGACACCGGGGGAGATTATTTCCGTAGATTCGAGGGCCAAAGAATTCAAGCTCTGACCTTGCCGGTAAAAAACAGGAATTTGAGCAACCTCCTGGGAGAAATCGAAGCAGGTTTTCAGCGAGGTTGGGAACTTTTGGATGCAGGGGAATGGACCGAGGAAGATTTTGAGCAGGTTTATGAGTTAAGCCGACAAATCAGCTCTGAAATACTTTCGATAAGAGGGGAAAATTAATAGAGAATTTCCATAAACCAGTTGGTATAAAAAAACCCTATTGATCTGAAGGTTTATTACCAGGCAGGATCTTCCCTCATCAAATCTTGGATTTTTATCCAGGATGTTTTGAAGTGCCCAGCTCGCAGCCGATGAGCATTATCCAACAGCCTGCATAGGATGAAAGGAAATCAATTGATCTTCTTTGAATATTTTTCCCAATAGGGTTTCCGCAATTCTCTTTTAAGAATTTTTCCTGTCCCCCCTTTTGGAAATTCTTCTCGGAATTCAACGGATTTTGGTGCTTTGTAATTCGCAATTTGGCTTCGGACAAAAGCGATAATATCTTCTTCTGACACATTTTCGCCGGGTTTTAATACAACCAGAGCTTTGCTTACCTCCCCCCACTTCTTATCAGGAACTCCAATCACAACTACTTCAAATACCCCGGGATGATTTTGGATTGCCTTCTCTACTTCGACTGAGGAAATGTTTTCGCCCCCGGAGATAATGATATCTTTCTTTCTATCCACGATGGTTATATAGCCCTCTTCATCAACCACGGCCATATCTCCGGTATGGAACCAGCCATTCACAATGACTGCATCGGTTGCATCTTTGTCTTTGATATACTCATGCATTACCTGATTTCCTCTGACAATAATCTCCCCGATGGATTTTTCATCGGTAGGCACATCAGTGCCATCGTCATCTACAACCCGGATGCGGACACCCACCAGGGGTAACCCCGTTTTAGTTTGATAGGATCTGCGGGTGGAAGTATCCGAAGTTAAGTGCTGTTTGGGTCTGGCAATTACTATAAAAGGAGAAGTCTCTGTTAATCCATATCCCACATATGCCCGGCAGCCCAGCTTTTCCTCAATCGACTCAATCAGGGCATAAGGAGAAGGCGCTCCGCCAAGGACACATTCTTTTAAGCTGCTCAGATCATACTTCCCCAAATCTGGGTGCTGGAGAACACCATTAAAAATGGTAGGGACTCCCAGGATTTTTGTAACCTTTTCTGTTTCTATTAATCTTAAGATTTCTCCAAAATCTATCTTTCGCAGCATGACATGGCGGCCCCCAACGGCAGTAAGGAATTGGGGTGTCCCCCAGCCATTAACGTGGAACAAGGGCACAACGTGTAACAAAGTATCCTCGTCGCTTACCTGGAATCCAGGGATGGCCGTTAAGGTATGGATATATAAGGAACGGTTGGTAATTGCTACACCTTTCTGTTGGCCAGTGGTGCCGGAGGTATAGAAGAGTTCGACCACGGCGTTTTCATCCACATCATCAAGATTAATATCCGCCTCTGGAGATGCCAATTCCAGGAGACCTTCATAATCATCTGCCCAGGAAGGAATATCACTGGATTCCATAATGATGAAGCGCTCAACACGCTTTAGATTATTACGGATGTTATCAACCAATGGGAAAAAATCATTGTGAAAACATAGGACCTTAGTTTCGGCGTGGTTTAAGATATATTCAATTTCGGCAGTTGAAAGTCGAAAATTGACAGGATTCAGCACGGCTCCAATTTGGGGTACAGCGTAATATGATTCGAGTAATTGATGGGAATTGTATGTAATAAAGGAAACCACATCTCCTTTCCCAACACCCAAATTTAACAGAGAATTTGCCAATCTGTTTACACGTTGATCGTATTCCAGATAGGTAAAGCGCTGTTTGCCATCTACGATGCCGACTTTATTACCAAATAAAGCGACAGCTCTTTGGCGAAATTCTAGAGGGTTCAGGGGAACGTTCATTTTTCATCCTTAAAATTTTTTGTCTAAGTATTGATTTAATTGTCATTATCATGTATTATATACTATAAGGCAGACAGACTGGTCTGTCTGTAACCATCATATTGGTTTGTTATGAAAAATAAAGAAACAATTATCCATGAAGCTCAAAAATTATTTTCATTGAATGGATATTTAAATACTGGTATCAACGAAATCATCGAGGTGGCTGGCACCTCCAAAGGGGGTTTTTATAACCATTTTGCCAGCAAAGAAGAACTATTTCATGCAGTCCTGGCAGAATCGCAAAGAATTTGGCGGGAAAAAGTATTCAATTCTATCAAAGATTCTGAAAGCCCTGTAAAAACAATCGTGCAAATTTTGACGAATTATAGAGATAAATACCTGAAGGACTCTGAAAATTTCCCCGGTGGATGTATCTTTATTACTTTTTCTGTTGAACTGGATGATTCTCGACCCCATCTTGTAAAAGAGGTTCACCAGGGTTTCCAGGGTTTTAAGGACCTGCTAAAACGGTTGCTCATTGAAGCCATTGAGGCTGGTGAACTGCCAGATGATTTAAATCCAACAACAGTATCGGAAATGCTTTTCACTGGCATGTTGGGCGCATCAGTGCTTTTTGGGGTTGATAAATCTACTTCCACTTTAGATTGTTCGATTGATTCCCTGATTGAATACTTATTCATGTTGTCCAACAAGAATGTGATTAACCACGTCAAACAGAGTATTCCTAGCGGTGTTCAAGAAGATTGTTTTGATACCGCAGATGAATGAACACAGCGTATAAATTCAAATAACGAGAGACAATTTTCAGTTGCTGGAATTTTGCTCAAATCTCTACCCGGAGAAGATAGATGATTACTCTTATTGTCCGCAGACTTCTGCTCGCGTTTGTGACCCTCTTCATCATTTCTTTGATCGTTTTCGTGGGTATTGAGGCTTTACCCGGAGATTCAGCGACCGGATACCTTGGCCAGCTAGCGACTCCAGAAAGTTTGGCTGCCTTACGGGAAGAGTTTGGCCTCAATGACCCCATCCACGAACGATACTTTAACTGGCTGGGGGGTATCTTAAAGGGAGACCTCGGGGTATCTATGGTAAAGAGAAAACCGGTTGCCGAATTAATTGGCAATCGGTTTCGCAATACCGTTGTATTGACAATAGCTGCAGCGCTTGTAGGTATACCCTTGGCGATAATTCTCGGGGTAGTAGCTGGTTTAATGAGAGACAAATGGCCAGATGCTCTTATTTCAACCACTTCGATTGTCGCTATGACTTTGCCTGGATTCGTCACAGCGACAATACTGATATATGTTTTTGCCATTAAATTAGAATGGTTTCCGGCGATTACACTGGTCGCCACAGATGTTCCTGTAATCGATTTATTACCAAACATTGTTTTACCGATCATTACCCTCACTATGATCATGGTCGCGCATATTTTAAGACTGGTGCGAACCAATATGATCGATGTGATGGTGAGTGATTACATACAAATGGCGCGTTTGAAAGGTGTTCCTGCCCGGCAGCTTGTATTTAGGCATGGTTTACCAAATGCGATGCTACCCACTATAAACGTTGTTGCCTTGACCATCGCCTGGCTTCTGGGGGGAGTGGCAGTTATTGAAACGGTTTTCAACTACCCGGGCATAGGTAAACTAATGATTGGTGCCATCACGGACCGGGATTTTGCGCTGGTTCAAGGCATTGCCATGATTCTTTCAGCAATTTATATTGCTTTAAATTTAATTGCAGATTTGTTATCTCTGGTTCTCAACCCAAAATTAAGAACGGCTCGAGGCCATTAAAATCAACTAATTTTAATAATTATCAGTGTTTTGTGTTTCAGGAGGAATGGATGACCACTGCATCACCACTCGTTGAACAGACAACAGTGATCAAACGCCGCAGTCCATTGGTTGAAACCTGGGAAAATCTGCGAAAATCATGGGCAGGCATGCTGGGTTTGGTTCTGATAATTCTGCATCTCCTCATCGCCTCGACAGCTTACGCTTGGATACCCCAGGATCCTTTGCAAATGAGCGCAGAGATCCGGAGTCAAGCGCCCTCAGCAGAACACCTCTGGGGAACTGACAAACTTGGACGTGATGTCTTTTCCCGCTCCATGGTGGGCGGCAGGGTCACGATCGTTGTTACTCTGGCTGCCATTATCTTAGCTGTCGCCTGGGGGGGGTTATTGGGAATCGTGTTGGGTTTGGTTGGCGGGCTTGCTGATGAGTTAATCATGAGGATCGTTGACGCTTTGTTGTCTATCCCCTGGTTGCTTATTTTGCTGATAATAATCAGTGTGATGGGCACAGAAATGTGGGTCCAGACTTTGACATTTGGTTTTACATACGGCATTCTGACAATCCGTATAGCTCGAGCAGCTACCCTGGATTTTGTGACCAGTGAATTTGTTCTTGCTGCCCGGGCCAGAGGTGAACGAAAATGGACCATTGTACTTAAGGAACTGATTCCAAATGTTCGGGATGTGTTGTTGGTTGATGGCGCCATGAACTGGTCCTGGATGCTGCTTGGTTTTACTTCCCTGTCTTTTTTGGGTTTTGGAGTTGTGCCCCCAACGCCGGATTGGGGATTCATGATTGCTAAGAATCGTGAAATCCTCAGTATTCAGCCCTGGGCTGTTTTTGGACCGGTAATCATGCTGGGCACATTAATTATTGGGATCAACCTGTTTGCTGATGCATTTGCTAAAGCTCTCGGCCTCGATCGAAGTCAGGGGGCGCCAGTATGACCAATTGTCTTGTAGAAGTTAAGAATTTGGCAATCGGTTACCACAATCAGAAAGGCACCTTGATCCATGTGCTGAAGGGTGTAGATTTGCAGATTAAACCCGGTGAAACACTGGGTTTGGTAGGGGAATCTGGTTGCGGGAAAAGCACTCTCGGTCAGGCGATGATGGGATACTTGCGATCTGGTTCCAAAGTCCTTGAAGGATCAGTTGATTTCGCAGGAAACGATATGTTTGTTTTGACTGACCGCCAACTGGAATCTATCCGGGGGAGGCAAATTGCACTTATTCCTCAAAATGCGGGAGAAGCCTTGACGCCAACTCTCAGGGTGGGCAAACAAATTATTGAGGCAATTGAACTAAACGCAAACTTGACTGGATCCGCAGCTGAAAACCGGATGATTGAGCTGCTGGCTCAGGTCCGGTTACCTCATCCAGAAATATTGGAAAAACGCTATCCACACGAACTGTCCGGAGGACAGCAACAGCGGGTTGTTGTCGCTATGGCACTGGCGGCTGAACCTGACATGCTCATTTTGGATGAACCTACAACAGGACTGGATGTGACAACACAAGCTCATATCCTCAACTTGCTGCGTGATATCGTCTCCGAGATGGGCACAGCCATGATGTATATCAGTCATGACCTGGGAGTAATTGCGAGAGTAAGCGATCGGATTGCATTAATGTATGCCGGGAAAATTGTTGAAGATACCAACGCTTCAGAGTTGTTTAAATCCCCGGCGCACCCCTATACGCGGGGTTTATTGGGATCAATTCCCCGTTTGGATCTGGAAGGAATCCCCAACTCGATGACTGGACAACCGCCTATACCGGGAACTCTTCCAGGATGTTCTTTTGAACCCCGCTGTTCCTCCGTCAGCGGTATTTGTAAATCTGAGATTCCTTCCCTTGTATCTATTCCGGGATCCCTGCACCAAGTGCGTTGTCATCATTGGGAGCAAGTGATCGAAAAAGATTTTTCACAGGAACTGCTCCAGGTTTTCCAGAAAATTGATCACAATACAAAGGATGATCCCGCAATTGAACTTCATGAAGTGGAAATCAGCTACCACAGGCCTGGATTTATGGATCGGATCCGATCTCTGCCCACACCGCCAGCAACAGTCAGCGACATCACTCTGTCTGTCAAAAGAGGTGAAACCCTGGCTTTGGTTGGAGAAAGCGGAAGCGGAAAAACAACAATTGTCAGAACCATATCTGGTCTATTGCCTGCCATAAGTGGATGCGTCAAATTTGAAGAGTGTGATTTAACAGTCAGGATTGATAAAAGACCTATAGAATTATGCAGGCACGTGCAATTAATTTTCCAGAATCCTGATGCCTCCCTGAACCCCCGCCATACGGTAGCAGAGATTCTTGATCAGCCGCTCAAATTGTATTTCCCCAAGATGAACCGAGAGGAACGCAGGGCCAGGCAGGTAGAGCTTCTTGAGCGCGTGCGTCTGGATGATCGCTACCGACTTCGCTATCCGGGACAGATGTCCGGAGGTGAAAAACAGCGCGTGGCAATTGCGCGGGCTTTTGCCGCTGATCCGGAGGTTGTATTGTGCGACGAGGTGACCTCAGCGTTGGATGTATCAGTGCAGGCGGCGGTTCTGGAATTGCTGGCTGATTTACAAAAAGAACGCAATACAACCTATATCTTTATCGCCCATGACCTGGCGGTTGTGCGGGCGATTGCTGATCGGGTTGCAGTGTTATACCAGGGACGTTTATGTGAGGTCGGAACAGTGGATGAAATTTATTCACCTCCCTACCATCCTTATACTGAAACTTTAATAGGTGCAGTGCTTGTGCCAGATCCTGAGCATGAACCAAAATTACTGGCAAGTGATACGCCGGAGCTTGCTCCCCCAGCCCAGGGCTGCTCATTTCAGCGCCGTTGTCCTTACTGCCTACCCGAAAAATGTGTTGATATTACACCACCCTGGCAATATCCTGCCGGCGAAGGCAGGCATAAAATTCGCTGCCATATTCCTATTGAGGAATTATCAGCAGGTCAGGAAGCAGCATTTTAGAACCTCCATCTTAGTGGTATTTATTATCGGTTTCCTTTGTAAATCAAAATAATATACAGCCTGTATTTTTGGGCTTTGTCAGATTATTATTCCATATTTGGTTTAGGGGTTTTCTCTGGTTCGCTCAGAAAACCCAGCTGTTTCAGGAATAAATCATTTCTACGGGAAATTAATAATCACAAAGGTAATTATTGTTTCAATTCCCATCCAGGGAAAAGGAGGCAGCGATAAGACATATCATTATTACTCACCCGTCAATTGTCAGTTTTGATCTAATACATAAAATTGACAAATATCAAGGAGGAAATCAAATGTTTAAAAAGAAGCTATTTTGGTTAACAGCCGTATTGGTTGTTTTGACCATGGTTCTGAGTGCTTGTGGTGGCGCAGCCCCAGAAGAACCGGTTGCTGTAGATCCAGAACCCGCAGAAGTGGTCGCCGAAGAACCTGAAGCAGAAGAAGTTGTTGAAGAACCGCCGGCAGAGACCCGCGGTGTGCTTCGCTATAACACGGGCCTGGTCTATGGTGGACTCGAAAACCTGAACCCTGTGGATCCGAACCGCTTCTGGCCGCCCATCTCGCTGCTCTTCGACCGCCTGACAACACCTGCAGACGACGCCCTGAAGCCGACACCCTCTCTGGCGAAATCCTGGTCAAGCAATGAAACCGGTGACGTGTGGACCTTTGAATTGCGGGCCGCTGTCTATTTCCATGATGGCTCCCAGCTCACCTCAGCCGATGTGGCTTATTCTGTTGATCACTGGCAGAACGCAGAAGCATCTGTAATCGCAGGCTCATTTGGTGTAGTCGAGAGCGTTGATACTCCAGATGATTTCACAATTTCATTTAATCTAAATCAACCCGTGGTGGACTTCCCCCTGATTGTGATGGACTACCGAGCGCGAGTCTTTAAGGTAGACAGCTTCCCGGGTATCCTGGAATCAGGCATGGGCTCTGGTCCCTTCAAGCTGGAAACACTGGATGTGGAAGGGATTACAGTCCTGGTTGCCAATGATGATTACTGGGACGGCCCTCCCGGCGTCGCAGCGATTGAGGTATACACGATCGTTGATGTAGAAGCAGCTATTCAGGCTACCCTGGCTGGACAGATTGATTTCAGTATTGATCTGATATCTGACCATATACCGTTGTTTGAAGCTGAGGAAAACTTTACTGTCGACATCATTCCCACAGGCAACTGGTCTGGGTTTGTGATGCGCACCGATATTCCACCCTTTGATAATGTGGATCTTCGCCATGCTATGCACTACGTTGTGGATCGTCAAGAAATGCTCGATTTGGCGCTGGGTGGCATTGGAGCGATCTCATGTGATCAGGGTATCAGCCCTGGGGATCCATACTTGATCCCGGAATGCCTTTATGAACAGGACTATGACGCTGCCGCGGTGTCACTAGCCGCTGCGGGATACGCAGATGGTTTTGAGATTGATCTCTACACCGCTGATGTCTGCTCAGACTGGACCGCGCTGACTGAGATTTTCCAGCAGGAAGCTGCTATAGCTGGCATCACCGTCAATATCAAAAATATTTCTGCCGATGGCTTCTGGGCTGAAGCGTGGATGATAGAACCATTTGTGATGACTTGCTGGAATGAACGAACGACTGACCAGTTTTTGAATGAGATCTATCGTGGTGGCGGCTCCTGGAACGAATCCTACTGGAATGTTCCCGAGTTCGATGCCCTGCTCGATGCAGCCCGCGCGGAGATGGATTTTGAGACCCGCAAAGGATACTACCAGGAAGCCCAGACCATGCTGCACCTGGATGGTGGCACCATCATTCCTTATTACTCAGGAATGATTCGCGCATCTAAGGTTTGTGTCGAGAATTTCCCAGAAATTGGCTTGTTCTTCGCTGATTGGAACCACATCACCAAACCTGCAGATTGTGAGTAATATCAAATCATGAACTATCTGAGCAGGAAGCACTAATCCTGCTTCCTGCTCAGAGAAAGCTCAATGACAATAATATTTAAGATCATATCTTCAGAATGCTTTGGCCATCAAATTTGACTATTCTGAAAAGGAAAATGTCTAACCATTATATTGATTGAACACTTAGTTAACCGATGGTTGATTAGATTATTGGTGTCATAGTCATTTAATATACCAAGCTGGATGATACATTCCAGTTTGTTTTGCAGACAATTTATTTCCAAGCTAGAAAAAGGATATTATTATGGCTCTAAAGACTCGCAAAAACTATCTGGCATCCTTAAAGAAAATGCGCCCCAATATTTATAAATTCGGCGAATTAATTAAGGATGTGACTACTCATCCTGCCACTAAAAGAACTGTTGACAGCCATGCACTGAATTTTGATGCCTCCCATGATCCAGATTTGACTGATTTATACACAACTACCTCAACATTTACAGGTGAGAAAATCCATCGTTGGACTTCGATGATGCAAAGTTCAGATGACCTGATCACCAATATGAAAATGAAAAGACAGAATTACCGCCGCACCGGCACCTGCACTGGAGGTGTTTGTGTGGGATGGAACGCCCAGAACGTGATGTGGGCTGTAACACAAGATATGGATGAGGAATTTGGAACCAATTACCAGGAGAGGCTTAAGAATTGGATTCTGGATTCCCAGGCCAAAGGGTTGGTTGTTGCAGGTGCTCTAACGGATGCCAAAGGTAATCGCAGCTTAAAACCTTCTGAGCAGGAAGACCTGGATTTGAACTTGCGGATTAAAGAGATTCAAGATGATGGAATTGTCATCCAGGGTGCCAAACTGATGATTTGCGGCGTTGCTGCTTCTCAGGAGATTTTCTTAATGCCGGGTGGTATATACAGAGAATCAGATAAGGATTTTTCTGTGGCATGTGTGGTGCCGCGCGACATTGAAGGATTAACAATTGTTGAGGCTACACGGCCGGGCGATCGTCGGGACCTTGAAGACACAGCTGAAGGCGAGGTGCCAAATACGGGAATAACACAAGGCTTGCTTTTATTTGATGATGTATTCGTGCCTAATGAACGAGTCTTCATGTGCGGGGAATTCAAATACACCTCAAAAATAATCCAGTATTTCACCGCAAATTATCGGGCTTGCATTGGTGCATGTGTTGCTGGTCAGGGGGATGTGATGATCGGCGCTTCGGTTTTGATGGCGCGGGTAAATGGTTTATCGATGAAAACATTCACTAATAAGCTTGTGGATATGTCTATCAACAACCAGATTACTTATGGGTTGGGTATTGGTGCCTGTGCAGAGGGGTTCCAGCATCCATCAGGCTCATTTGTAGCTGATCCAATCACTGCCCATACCAATAAAGTAATGGTCGCCACTCTTCCCTATGAGACAAAACGCCTTACTCAGGAAATCGGCGGGGGGATGGTTGAGACAGGATGTATGCCATCCTACCAGGATTTTACCAACCCGGAATATGGAGAGGTTTTGCAAAAATACTATAAGGCAAGCTCAGCAAGTGCTGATACTCGTTATAAAATTGCCCGATTGGCGGAATGGTTGACAATTGGTGGCGGGGTGCCAGGATGTATGCATGGCGGAGGATCGCCAGATGGCGCAAAGCTTGTCATCAGGTTCTCGACACCATTTGAAGAATATGTCGATTATGCTAGAGGCCTGATGGGCATTGAAGAAGAAGTCCCGGAGCCCCAGAAAAAATAAAAGAAAACAAGGACGAGAAAAAAGGAGATAGGGTTTCGATGAGATTAAAAGGGAAAACTGCGCTGATAACTGGCGGCACTCTCGGCATTGGAAAAGCCACAGCAAAACTATTTATCGAACAGGGCGCAGACGTGTTTATCTGTGGCCGCAATCAAGAAGTGGGCCAGAATGCAGCCGAGGAACTTGGCTGTACATACTCCAGGCTTGATGTATCTGATCGGCAGGTTGTTCAGGGCTGGATAGAGGAAGTTTTCGGCAAGACCGGCAGGATTGATATTCTGGTCAATAATGCTGGAATTACCCGGGATGGACTGCTTGTAAAAGTAAAAGAAGGAGAGCTGGTCAAACAATTGGCCGGGGAGGATTTTGATCTTGTCGTCTCTGTAAATTTAAAGGGCACATTCAACTGCACTCAGGCAGTTGCCCCATATATGATTAATCAGGGGAGCGGATCGATTATCAATGCCTCTTCAGTGGTAGGGCTTGATGGCAATTTTGGGCAAACAGTGTATGTGGCAACCAAAGCAGGCATTGTTGGTATGACAAAGGTATGGGCTCGAGAATTCGGTCGTTTTAATGTCAGAGTTAATGCGATTGCGCCGGGCTCAATTCAGACCGATATACTGGAATCTATGCCGGAAAAATACCTGACCGAATTAAAAAAACACCAACCCCTGGGTCGTTTTGGAACTCCAGAAGAAGTTGCTTCCGCAACGCTGTTCCTGGCGTCAGATGATGCCAGCTTTGTTTCAGGAGCAACTCTCCGGGTGGATGGCGCTCTGGTGCTTGGCACTTAGATCAATCCCTCCTCTTGAGGAAACGATGAAATGAGGCATTTCCGATAAATCATGAATATGGATAAAGATTTACTTCAGCGATTTCAACAAAACATTTTTTTGATCCAGGTTGTGTTAGGAGGGATCAGATGGAACTGATCAGGCCTGAGCAGGCAGGTTTTTCGTCGTCCCGATTATACCGGGTCAACGATCTCATGAATCGTTATGTAGAGAGCGGAAAATTAGCTGGAGTTGTCACCTGCCTTGCCCGGCGGGGAAAGATTTTTCATCAGGAGAATTTTGGATATCAAAATCTCGAAACCAAAACCCCGGTTTCTTATGATTCGATCTTCCGGATCTACTCCATGACCAAACCGATTACATCAACAGCACTAATGATGCTTTATGAGGATGCTCTCTTTAACCTGACAGATCCGATCAGCCAGTATATCCCTGCTTTTAAGGAGGTCAAAGTTTGGAAAGCCGATGGAGAATGGGAAAATCCTTCCCGCCCAATAACAGTCCAGGATTTACTGCGCCATACAGCCGGGCTGAGCTACGGGGTCTCCGAAGACTCAAATTCTCCCGTCGATAAGTTATATGGCGAAGCGGATCTTTTTAATACCGGCATCACCAATGCTGAAATGGTCAGCCGAGTCGCCAACCTGCCGCTCATGTTCCACCCGGGTGAAAAATGGCATTATAGTGTTGCTACAGACGTAGCTGGATTCCTGGTAGAAGTCCTTTCAGGAAAATCTCTGGGGGATTATATGCAGGAAAAAATCTTTGATCCATTGGGGATGGTTGATACTGCATTCCATATTGATCCAGCCAAGCTGGACCGTTTTTGCACTCTTTACGGCAAAACAGAGCATTCTGATTTTGGAGTGTTGGATACCACACAGGCCAGTGAGTTTTTACCCCCGGTTTCACTGCAGTCCGGCGGGGCCGGTTTAATTTCAACCATCCCGGACTTCCTGAATTTTACGCAATGTATTATGAATCAAGGGGAATTAAAGGGCATCAGGCTGCTTGGTCCAAAAACGGTTGAACTGATGACCTGCAATCATTTGCCGCTCTCACTGATACCCATCGCATTTGAGGGAACCGAACCTATGCTGGGGATGGGTTTCGGCTTGGGATTTGGTGTAATGCTGGACCCGGCTCAATCAGGTGTCATGGGATCAGTTGGAGATTGTAGCTGGGGCGGATATGCGGAAACTTATTTCTGGAACGACCCACAGGAAGAACTTATCGCGATGTTTATGACACAGTATCTTCCATCCCAGACCTATCCGATCCGGAAGGAATTTAGAACGGTTGTCTACCAGGCGCTGGATGAAAGTTATGCTTGATATTGCAGGACCAGTCTAAATTACAGACTATTTGAGATAAATATACAAAGAGGAAAATGAAGAGGAGTAAAGATTTATGAAGGATGTTGTCATTGTTGATGCAGTTCGAACTCCGGTAGGAAATCACGGTGGAATGCTGATGAAATTTACCGCCCTGGATCTGACAGAGAAAATCATAAAAGGGCTTATTGACCGGACCAAAATTGATCCTGCTAGTATCTCCGAGGTGATTATAGGAAATGTATTTCAATCCAGTGACGCACCGAATGTTGCCCGGGTAGCAGCTTTAAAAGCAGGAGTCCCAAAAGAAGTTCCAGCTTATACAGTAGCCCGCAACTGCGATTCGGGCATGGATGCTATTGTCCAGGCCTGGCGCGGCATCCAGGTTGGAGATGGAGATATTTATCTTGTGGGTGGAGTGGAATCCATGAGCACCATACCCTACCTGGTACGCGGTGCCCGCTGGGGGCTAAAACTGCGCCATTCCGAACTTACGGATGCATTATGGGAAGGATTGACGGACCCTAACTGCGGACAAATCATGGGACGAACAGCAGAAAACCTGGTTGAGGAATATAAACTGACCCGGGAACAGCAAGACGAATTTGCTGTTCAGAGCCATCAGAAAGCTTATAAAGCTCAGCAGGAAGGGAAATTCAAGGATGAAATTATTGGCATCGAGGTCAAGAGAAGAAAGGAAATCAAGCTTCTTTCTGAAGATGAAACCATTAATCCTGCTCTTACTATGGAGAAAGCTGCTCTCGCCCCGGCGGTATTTAAAGAGGATGGATCTGTTACACCTGCAAACGCCTGCAGCATCTCGGATGGCGCCAGTGCAATGCTGATCATGACTGCTGAAAAAGCGGAAGAATTAGGCTATACACCCCTTGTCAGGATCGTTTCCTATGACTATGCGGGAGTAGAACCCCAACGCATGGGAATAGCCCCCGTTTACGCAGTATCCAAAGCGCTTGAAAAAGCCGGATTAAAACTTGAACAAATGGATTTGATTGAAATTAATGAGGCTTTTTCAAGCCAGGTTCTGGCTGTCGGAAAAGAACTAGGATTAGATTGGGAGAAGGTAAATGTTAATGGCGGAGCAATTGCTCTTGGACATCCAGTTGGATCTTCAGGAAGTCGAATTGTAGTGACTTTAGTTCACGAAATGAACCGCCGGAAAAAGGAAGGTATCCCCGTTAAGTATGGTTTAGCGAGCTTGTGTGCGGAAGGAGGGCAAGGTTCCGCTCTGATAGTAGAACTCGTTGAGTAATTAATAGGCTCGGTTGTTTCAATAGATTCTGACTAAAATTTGAGATTGATACTGAGATTTTTCAAACAGGAGGCACAAAATGATTGATTTTACTTTTACTGAAGAACAAGAATTATTCCGTAAGGCTGCTCATGAATTTGCTGAAACCCAGATTGCTCCGTTGGTACCAAAAATGGAAGAAACTGGCAGAGATTGGGATCCGGCGATCAAAGCTTTGTGTGATGCTGAAATGATGGCAATCACCATCCCAGAGGAATATGGAGGATTGGGTTTGGGTTATATAGAACGGCTGATTGCTCTGGAGGAAATCGCCCGGGTTTCCGTTGCTACGGCCATGATGATGCAAGTAGGTGGTTTGGGCATTGCGCCGATTATCAATTTTGGATCAGAGGATCAGAAAAAGAAATATCTCCCAGGGTTAGCATCAGGGGAACATTTTGCTACAGTCGCAGTGACTGAACCATCCGGAGGGTCAGATCCCAAAGGTTGCAGCACTACATATAAAAAACAAGCTGATCAATATATCCTAAATGGACGGAAGTGTTTCATAACCAATTCTCATTTTGCAGATGTTCAGGTTGTCATGGCTGTGGACGTGGATAATCCTGAGTCATTCTCCACCTTCATCGTAGAAAAAAGCATGAAGGGATTTAAGGCGACCCATGAAGAACATAAAGTTGGAATGCGGGGTTGTAATACCGGTGAAATCGAACTTAAGAACTGCGAAGTTCCCGCTGAGAATTTATTAAGTGAAGAAGGTAAAGGAATGCGGGTAGCAATGGCCTCCATCAGTGATACGGGCCGGGGAGGTATGGTTGGATGCTCCCTGGGACTTCAGCAAGCCTGCCTGGATGCAGCACTGAAGTTTGCCAATGAACGAATTCTATACGGAAAACCCATCAGTAAATTACAGGCGATCCAGATGAAATTTGCCGACATGAAGATTGATCTGGAAGCTGGCCGTTTATTGGGATATCGCGCAGCTGCGATTCAAGATGCGGGGGGTCGATCTGGGAATGAATTCGCTGTTGCAAAATACTATACTGCTGAAGCAGCCCAAAGAGCGGCAAAGATGGCCGTAGATATTCATGGTGGTTATGGGTGCATGGAGGAGTTTGTGGTTACTCGGTATCTCCGGGATTCTTATGTCCTCGGTCCTTCCGCTGGTACATCAGACATCATGAAAGTCATCATATCTCGCTGGGTACTTTCGTAGGCTGTAATATTTGATTATTGGGTGGGTAATGATCTAGGTTCTGCACACCCTTTGAAATTAGTTGAGATCCAGGAAAAGAATGTTATCTATCGTTGTTTGTGTTAAAGCAGTCCCAGATTTGACTCTGGCAGATAAAATCAGAATTGATCCTGATACTAAAACTCTTACTCGGCACGATATCCCCCTGGTCATTAATCCTTTGGACAGAAATGCTCTGGAAGCAGCCTTGGTGATCAAAGAAAACCAGGAAGCACAGATCATCATCCTTAGTATGGGACCGCCGGCTGCAGGAAATGTAGTCAGAGAATGTTTAGCCCTGGGAGCAGATCAGGGCATCTTATTATCTGACCCCGCCTTCGCTGGAGCTGATGCATTTGCCACTGCTTTAACTTTGAGCAAAGCAATAGAAAAAATCGAACAAGTTGATAGTGTGTTTTGCGGTAGAGCAAGCAGTGATGGTGCAACCGAGTGGGTTGGACCTGAACTGGCAATCTTTCTGGGGCTGCCTGTGGTTACTATGGTTCGGAAATTTGATATAACCGCTGGAAATTCCTGGAGAGTCAAGGCTGATATAGAAGATGGCATCCGGGTGGTAGAAGTAGAGCTGCCTTCAGTATTTACTATTACACACGAGGTAAATACTCCCCGGACATTAAGCTTCTCAGGCATAATTAAATCCCGCAAAAAAGAGATTACCACCTGGGGATTGAATGACCTAAATGTTCCCGAAGACCAGGTGGGATTAAAAGGTTCGCCGACAATTGTATCTTCCCTGACAGTGATCGATAGTAAAAGATCCTGTGAGATCATAGAAGGTACCCAGGAAGAAAAAGCGGCCATTTTGATCAACAAACTGGTAGCAGCAGGGGTATTGTGATGAATATCAATCTTGCCCCAGTGTGGGTCATTGCCGAACAGGTTGAAGGTGTCATCCCGCCAGTATGCTATGAGCTGCTTGGCAAAGCAACAGAATTGGGAAAGGAGCTGGGTGTGCCCGCGGAAGTTGTCCTTCTCGGAGAGGTTTCCGGGGAGCAGAAAGAGAAATTATTTCATGCCGGCGCTGATGTCCTCTACCAGGTAAATTTCCCGGGGTTCGATAAATTTCAAACAGAAATATCTTCGAAAATAATTTCTGGTCTTGCGGACGAAATTAAACCCCAGATCATTTTGATTGGATCAACTTTTCTCGGGAGAGAATTGGCTCCTCTAGTAGCAGCCAGGCTAAAAACAGGATTAACTGCCCATTGTATTGATTTGGTATTGACAGAAGACAAGATCCTTGAACAATGGATCCCTGCCTACGGGGGCTTGATTGCTATCACCTGCCCGGAAAAGCGTCCTCAAATAGCAACCGTTGCCAGAGGTGTTTTCCCGATGCCCGCTTTCGAACCAAGCAATACCGGACAACTGATTCAGGTAGACAAGCCCGAAGATATAGTATCGCGTGTAAAAACTCTCGAAATCATCAAGGCAGAGCCAGAGGGTGTTCCCCTGGAAGAAGCTCTAACAGTAGTTGCAGGCGGAGCAGGCGCGGGATCACAGGAAGGATGGAAGCAGATTGAGATCCTCGCCCAGACACTGAATGCCGCCCTGGGTTCAACCCGCCCGGCTGTAGACGAGGGCTGGGTTGAACTGGAAACAATGATTGGCCAAAGTGGGAAAATGGTCCACCCGGACTTATATATTGGAGTTGGATTATCTGGTGAGCAGCAGCACATGGTTGGTATTGCCGGCGCTAAAGTTATGGTGGCAATTAACAATGATCCAAAATCCCCCGTTTTTCAACAGGTAGATTTGGGAATCGTAGAAGATTGCCGTGAGTTTATTCCAATATTAATAAAAAAACTAAAAGAAAAAATGGTTAAGCCCGGTCCGAGTTAAAGAATTGATGGTTTATTAATATATTTTTTTCTCGAAATAATGAATTATGTAATTATCCAGAAGGAGTATTAATTTGGGAATCTGGCGGTTAAACACTAAATCACAGACATTTTCTATTGAAGAGGTGCCAACGTCATGGCAGATGCTTGGGGGAAGAGGTTTATCGGCGAAAATCCTACTCGATGAGGTAGATCCTGAGTGTTATCCCCTTGGCCTGAAAAATAAATTGATTTTTGCACCCGGGTTGCTTACAGGTCACCACCTGACGAGCTTGGATCGAATTTCCATTGGTGCAAAAAGCCCGCTGACGGGCGGTGTAAAAGAAGCTAACGCAGGGGGAAGAACAGGCTTTCATTTGATGAATTTGGGTATCACGGCACTCATAATTGAGGATATACCGGAAGAAAAAAATTGGGTAATTGTCCACCTGAGTAAAGATGGTGTTCGTTTTGAATCAGCCCAACAGGTTATAGGGCAGGGAGTATACCAGGCAGCAGAAAGGTTAATCGAAGAATATGGTGATCAAGTAGCTATTGCCTTGATTGGACCTGGTGGGGAAATGATGATGCGATCTGCAGGGATCCAAAATCTTGATAAAGACCTGGTTCCTTCCCGGATTGCAGCAAGGGGTGGATTAGGGGCCGTAATGGGGTCAAAATATATCAAGGCGATTGTGATTGATGCAAAAGATGGAAAACGACCGCCTGTTCGGAACAAAGAAGCATTCAAGCAAGCACGAAAAAAATATACAGAAATGGTCCTGGGACATCCCCAAACGACTACATATGCGGAATATGGCACTTCTGCGATGGTTAGTATGTGCAACACGGTAGGCGGTATGCCAACCCGGAATTTCAGTTCAGGTACCTTTGAAAAGGCTGAAAACATAAGCGGTGATCGATTGCGAGAGATGCTGCTTGAACGAGGCGGTGTAAGTAACCCAACTCATGCATGTATGGATGGATGTGTCATAAAATGCTCTAATGTTGTAGGAGATCGAGATGGAAAAGAAGTCCTTGTCTCTCCTCTTGATTACGAGACCATTGATCTGATGGGTGCAAATCTCGGAATCGATGATTTAGACACAATCGCAAAATTAAACTATGAAGTAAATGATCTCGGGATCGACTCGATTGAAATAGGATCCGCTTTAGGGGTCGCAGCTGAGGCAGGATTGATGGATTTTGGGGATGGTGATCGAGCTTTAGAGTTAATTCAAGAAATCAAGAGAGGGACACCGCTGGGTAGAATTCTGGGAAATGGATCAGCAATTGTTGGTCAAGTATTCGGAATTGAAAGAGTACCTGTTGTAAAGGGGCAGGCAATGCCAGCTTATGATCCCAGGGCAATTAAAGGTACGGGGGTTACTTATGCCACTTCACCTCAAGGAGCTGACCATACTTGCGGATTGACTATCAGGTCGAAAGTAAAACAAACTGATCCAAATGGACAAGCGGAAGTTTCCCGCGCTGCACAAATAAATATGGCGGGGTACGATTCTTTGGGTGCTTGCATTATGGCAGGTTTCGGTGTCGCTCGTGATTATTCTGTGATTAATGAACTGATCAATTCAATCTATGGATTTGATGTTGAAGGAAATTACCTCCAGGAATTAGGGAAAATTACACTCCGGTTTGAACGCGAATTTAATCGAAGAGCTGGTTTTTCTTCTCAAGATGATCGCCTACCAGAGTGGATGTCTTTTGAGCCCCTCCCACCCCATAATACGGTATTTGATGTTAGTTCGGAAGATCTCGACAGCGTATTTGATTTTATAACGGAAGACAAGAATTCACCATCCCACGGAGGAGCATCAGATGGATAAGCGAGAAACTACCAATCTAATAAAACGTGACCAATCGGCTGTTGCTTCGACTATATACCGCTACACTGATATTGCTTTCCAACGAGGCCAAGGTGTCTACCTATACGACATTGAAGGACGGGAATATTTAGACTTTGTATCTGGCATTGCTACTATGAATGTAGGACACAGCCACCCCAAAGTTGTAGAAGCCATTTGTGAACAGGCCCAATTACTGATTCACGGTGCTTGCCATATTGGCTATATGGAACCTTATATAGCGATGATGGAGTCTATCAAATCTGTTGCTCCAGGTGATCTAAAGAACGGCAAAGGCATCTTAGTAAATAGTGGGTCTGAGGCAGTGGAGACAGCCCTCAAGCTCGCTCGTTTTGTAAAGAATCGCCCCATGGTTTTAGCTTTTACAGATAGTTTCCATGGGCGCTCAATGGGTGCTCTTGCATTGACAAGCAGTAGTCCTCTTTACAGAAAAAATCTTACCGGCCTGCTTTCAGGTGTTTACCATACGCCATATCCATATTGTTTCCGCTGCCCATTGAAGCACGATTCTCCGGATCGATGCGGGATAGCTTGTTTAAACCTGGTAGAAAAAGCGCTTGAAACCGTTGTGCCAGTAGAAGATTTGGCAGCAATAATTGTTGAACCCATCGCCGGCGAGGGAGGGTATATAGTGCCCCCGGCAGGCTTCCTGTCAGGATTAAGAGAGATTTGTGATCGCCATGACATTATGCTTATCGCGGATGAGATCCAAACAGGTTTTGGCAGAACTGGCAAAATGTTCGCCGTGGAGCATTGGGATATAGTTCCAGATGTTATATGTCTGGCAAAGGCAATGGGGGGAGGCTTACCTTTAGGTGCGATACTTGGTGAGGCAGAATACCTGGATGAATGGCCCCCTGCTGCTCACGGGACAACGTTTGGCGGCAATCCTGTTGCCTGTAGAGCCGGATCAGTAACTTTAGAGATCATCAAATCAGAGAATTTAATGCAGAATGCCGAAAAATTGGGGGACTATATAAAGGATAAATTGATCTCACTTCAGAAAGATTTACCTATCATTGGGGATGTTCGTGGGAAAGGATTGATGATTGGTGCAGAATTAGTGAATAAAGACGGTACCCCCGCAAACGAGATTATCAAAGAAGTTATAAAGGAGGTCGCCTCCCAGGGGGTTGTCCTTACAAAATGTGGAGCTAGCACGATTCGATTTGCCCCACCGTTAATAATTAATGAAGATCAATTAAACGAGGGCTTAGACATAATTATTGGAATACTCAAAAAATATCAATGGTAAAGAGAATTGTATTCAAATTAAATTTCCAGAAAATTAATTATTAAAGGAGTAAGAAATGTCTGATGACATGTTTAATAAATTAGCTCAGGCTGTGATCGATGGTGAAGAAGAAGATGCCGTTAGGCTTGCTAAACAAGCCCTGGATCAAAACCTTGACCCGCTTGCCTGTATCACAAATGGCCTAACCAAAGGGATCCAACAGGTAGGTGAGCTTTTTGGCAGCGGTGAGTATTATTTGCCAGAATTGATCATCAGTGCTGAAGTGATGAAATCTGCCATGGAGATTTTGGAACCGGCTATGGCGAGTGATCAAGAGATCGAGGTTGTTGCTCGGGTTGTAATTGGGACAGTGGAAGGTGACCTTCATGAAATTGGGAAAACCCTGGTGTCCACTATGCTTTCTGCCCATGGTTTCAAGGTGACCGATATAGGTGTTGATAAATCCACTGAAGAATTTATCTCTGCTATCAAAGAAAACGATGCAACGATTGTAGGAGCTTCTGCATTACTGACAACTACCATGCTCCAGCAAGAAAAGTTAATCAAAAGTATTAAAGAAGCTGGTCTTGGAGATAAAGTTAAGGTCATGGTAGGGGGGGCGCCCGTGAGTAAAAAATATGCAGAGCAAATTGGCGCAGATGGTTTTGCTGAAGATGCGATTTCCGCTGTTGATTTGGCTTTTCAACTGGCAGATGCACCGGTTTAATTAACGGTGCTCAATCGAAGACAGACCCAAAAATTAATATTCAAAAGGAATTAATGCAATGATTAAACTTGAAGAACGCAAAGCCAGTATCCAGCCAATCAAATCGAAGTTAAAGGTCAGCATCCTCGATGATCAAGAAATATCTCAGATCAATCAGAATGCCCGAACGGTTATGGAAGAAGTTGGCGTGAAATTTCCATCAGAAAAAGCGCTTAAGATCTTTGCTGAAGTGGGAGCGAATGTTGATTTTGACGATCAATTAGTTAAAATCCCCGCTGATTTACTTGATAAATATCTTGCCACATCTCCCCGTTCGTACACGATGGCTGGGGTCCGTCCAGATCTTGATGTCCACATTGGCAGCGGTGAAGGAACATATTTTTACTGCAGTGGTGAAGCTCCCAAAATAGTCGATTTTGAAACCGGAGAACGCCGCCTGTCGTTAAAAAAGGATATAGCCAATCATGCCCGCATCGCAGATTATTTGCCTATTATTTCATTGTTGTGGCCTTCAGTCAGCGCCAGTGATAAAGGGGTGACTTCCCCGATTCATGGTTTAGAGGCTTGTTACACCAGTACTGAGAAACATGTCGAAACCGAATCGGTGATGGATGCAATCTCTGCCCGCTATGCGGTAAAAATGGCCACAGCCGTCGCTGGAAGTGAAGAGAACCTTCGAGAGCGCCCGACACTATCACAACTGCTTTGCTGTATAGCTCCCCTGGCTCAAGACAGAGGAGGCATCGAAGCTGCTATGATCTTCGCCGAGCACGGCATACCGGTCGGATTTATGTCGATGCCCACCTTGGGGCTTACTGCACCGCCATACCCTGCTGGTGCCCTTACGTTAGCTATGGCTGAAACCCTGAGCGGAATTATGCTCACGCAGATTATTAATCCAGGCGTAGGGAATTATATTTCAGTTAATCCGGGGATTATTGATCCCCGAACCGGTGTTTACTTTATGTGTTCGGGAGTTGCTCAAATAACCAATGTCGGTGGTATTCAGATGGCACACTCCAATGGTATCCCCTCACTCGCCTGCCATTCTTTCGGAGGCAGTCAATATGAGCTAGGCAACTGGCAGGCCGGGTATGAGAACCTGTATTCCCACTTCTTGGCAGTTATGGCTGGGGCGGATATGTCCTTTGGTCCCAGCGGAATGTATGAGGCTGTTAGCCTGCTTGATCATCCGCGTATCCTCTTTGATCGCGAAATCATCCAAGTGATTGATGAGATCAGCGACGGAATGGAAGTAAATAGCAAAACATTATCTTTCGATATGATCAAAAAAATTGGACAGCACGGTTCCTATATTAGCCAAAAAGAAACTGCCAAAGAATCCCGCAAAATGTGGCGGCGTGAGTCGATCCTTTATGAAGATGGAAAAGCCGAAGGGCGTAAATGGCGTGATCCTGTAGACGTTTCCCGCGAAGCCATTAGTTGGATCCTTGACAACCATAACCCAGAACCACTCTCTGCGGATGTAAAAAAAGAACTTCGCAGTTTGGTAGCCGCTGCAGATGTTGATGAAGATCTAAAAAAGGAAGTTCTCGGGCGTTAATAAAGGAGCCGATGAAAATCGAAAATATAGCGGTCGTAGGAGCTGGCACAATGGGGCATGGAATTGCCCAATTGTTTGCACAGGCGGGTTTCCAGGTCACACTGAACGATGTTTCTCTGAAAATCTTAGATAGGGCAGTTTCTCGTATCCAGGATAGTCTACCCAGACTAGTTAATCACGGCATAATCAGCCCAGAAGATGCGGATGAAGTTCCTGGTCGTATCACGACAACCACCGATCTTGATGAAGCAGTCCTGAATACCGATTACATCATTGAAGCGGTTGTTGAGGATCTTGAGGCAAAATCGAACCTGCTGGGCATGGTGGATGAGAAGTGCCCAGCTCATGCCATTATTACCAGTACCACATCTACCTACTGTGTGCGCGATATGGCAGGTGCGCTCAAACGTCCTGAGCGTTTCCTGGTGACTCACTTTTGGAATCCCCCGTATTTAATCCCTATTGTTGAAGTGATGCCAGGGGATGCCACATCTCCTGAGGTCGTCGAAACCACTTATAAATTGCTTGAAGCTGTTGGAAAAAATCCAGCGATGGTAAACAAAGATGTGCCGGGATTTGTTGGAAATCGCCTGCAACATGCATTGCGCCGGGAAGCGATTTCCATCGTTGCTCAAGGGATTGCCAGTCCGGAGGATGTTGATCTGATTGCCAAATTGAGTTTTGGTCTACGGTTACCGGTAGTAGGCCCACTGGAAACAGTTGATTTGGGAGGCTTGGATCTCACCCAGGCGATTCAAACTTATTTACTCCCTGATCTTGATTGCTCATCGGAACCTCTCCAGTTGATCCAAGATAAAGTTGCGAAGGGAGAGTTGGGAGCAAAATCTGGCAAAGGATTCTATGATTGGCCTCCTGGCCGGTTTGAGGAAGTGATTCGGCGACGTGATGAGACCCTCATCGAACTAGTGATATTGCTGAAGAAGTTCGGTTTAATTGAATAACAAGATATTTGGAAAAAGTTAGCACAATTATATTCTCCATACAGAGGAATTAATCTACCATGGAACGAAATCAAGTAGTGATAGTTGATGCAGTAAGATCGCCTGTTGGCAAACATAATGGTCTCCTGTCAAGTGTCCGCCCTGATGATTTACTGGCAGAGGTTCTTAGGGAACTGGTGGACCGAGTCGGGATAGACCCTGCATTGATCGAAGATGTGTATGCCGGTTGCGGCAACCAGGCAGGCGAAGATAACCGCGATGTAGCACGCATGGCAGCCTTGTTAGCTGGATTCCCTGTTGAAGTTAGCGGAGTTACAGTAAACCGAAATTGTTCCTCGGGGCTGGAAGCTGTCAATCAAGCTGCCAAGGCGATCATAGCTGATGAGGCTGATGTTTATATTGGTGCGGGAGTAGAGTGTATGAGTAGAGCTCCCTGGTCATTGCCTAAACCGGAACGCCCTCAACCCGTGGGGCATCCTAAGATTTGGGATACGACTGTGGGTTGGCGCTACAATAATCCCAAACTCGATGCCTTGTATCCAATTATTAGTTTAGGCGAAACCGCTGAGAATATTGCAGATGATCTGCAGATCACCCGTGGTGATCAAGATGCCTTTGCTTTCGAAAGTCACAAAAGAGCAGTGGCGGCTATTAATGCTGGTAAGTTCAAAAACGAAATCATGCCTATTAGTGTGCCCCGGAGGAAAGGTCCACCGATTATAGTGGAGACGGATGAGCATCCTCGCTATAAGATTTCGGATGAAGAATATGTGCTTGATACCAGTCTGGAAAAGCTAACTCAGCTGAAGCCAATTTTCCGTAAAGATGGCACGGTGACTGCAGGAAATTCAAGCGGTATCAATGATGGCGCAGCCGCATTATTATTAATGAGCGCTGACAAAGCTCAGGAACTGGGGCTGAAACCGATGGCCCGCTGGTTGGGTTCAGCAGTAGCAGGGGTAGATCCAGGTGTGATGGGTTATGGTCCGGTCCCAGCAACTCAAAAACTTCTTGCACGACTGGACTTGAAAATCGAAGATATTGGGCTTGTTGAGTTAAATGAAGCTTTTGCTGCCCAGGCTATCGGGGTTATGCGTAAATTGGATCTTTCTCCCGAAATCACCAATGTAAATGGTGGTGCTATATCCCTTGGACATCCAACGGGCTGCTCGGGAGCACGGATCCTCACTACCCTATTGCATGAGATGAAGAGGCGTGCTTCGCAAGAAGAAAAACCCTATTATGGGCTTGCCACACTATGTGTAGGCGTAGGAATGGGAGTTACCACCATTGTTGAATGGATAGATTGGAATTAAGAATGGAGGATTGAGATCATGCAACGTCCACTTACAGGTATACGGGTGATCGGTTTAGAGCAATATATGAGCGCGCCCTATTGCACCATGCTCCTGGCAGATGCTGGAGCTGAAATTATTAAAATTGAACGCCCGGGTCGGGGAGATCCCCGCCGATCCATTCCTCCTTTTGTTTCCGATGACAAAGGAAGAACTGTGGCAGGAGGATTCATCGGCTATAACCGAAATAAAAAGAGCCTGGCACTAAACTTGCGGGAAGAAGAGGGGCAAAAAATCCTTAGAGATTTAGTCATGGAGTCTGATGTGGTAGTTGAGAATCTGCGGCCGGGAGCGATGGACAAATTAGGGTTGGGATATAAGGATCTCAAAACTATCAATCAGCGCTTGATTTATGCCGCAATTTCAGGCTTTGGGCGATTAGAAGGCTACACCAGCTCTTACTCGAACCGCCCGGCCTTTGATATTGTGGCAGAGGCCATGAGTGGTGTGATGAACCTGGTTGGTTTTGCTGATAAACCCCCTTCATGGACTATCTATGGTATGGCTGATGTCTATACAGGAATGGTAACCGCTTACGGAATTATGCTGGCTCTCTTCATGCGAGAACAAACTGGTGAAGGTCAATTTGTAGACAGCGCCATGCTTGATAATATGCTGGCCCTAAATGAGCGCATGGTGACTCTATATTCTTTCACCGGCGAGTCACCATCAAGGGGCCGCCTAAAGCATCTATACCCTCGAGGAGCATTTGAATGCCAGGATGGCTTTCTCGCTCTTAATATTCCAGACGATATTCAATGGGGACGATTATGCCAGGCGATGGAGTGTGAAAACCTAAAGGATGATCCTCGAACAGTAAGTGGAACAGCTCGAGCCGCTAATGCCGACTTTATTTGTGAGACCATAGAATCCTGGCTTACGGACAAAACCCGTGCCCAGGCAGAAGAGCTGTTGGGCAAACAAGGAGTGCCTTCTGGCCCCGTCAATACTGCCGAAGATATTATCAATGATCCGCATATTGCCGCACGTAACATGCTGGTGACGGTGGATGATCCAGTAGCAGGATCAAGGAAATATGCTCGCAGCCCCCTTCATCTTTCCTCCTCACCCGAAATTCCGACGGAACCAGCGCCGCAATTGGGAGGAAATACAAGAGAAATACTCAAAGATATCTTGAGATATGAAGACACTGAAATTGAAAAATTAAGAGAACAAGGTGTGATTGAGATTCTATCGGATGTTTGATAGAGGAAAGGATGAGTTTTTCAGTTATCGAAGGGGCAAAATTGATAAGCTGGATGGGAATGAGCTAGTTATTAGAACAATGGCAGAATGCGGGAGATTTATTTATGTCTTTTGAGCGATTATTAAATCCACGGACCATAGCCGCTTTTGGGGGTGCACAGGCTCAGGAGGTTATACGCCAGAGTGATCGTATGGGATACGAGGGGGAAATCTGGCCAGTACATCCTAAGAAAACCGACATTTTGGGGCGAAAAGTCTATAGATCAGTAGCAGATTTACCCGGAAGCCCTGATGCTGCCTATGTTGGAGTTAACCGATACCTAACCATAGACATCGTAAGAGAACTGGCCGAAGTTAAGGCAGGTGGAGCGGTTTGTTATGCTACAGGTTTTATTGAAGCCGGGGAAGAGGGATCAGAGCTCCAGGAGCAACTTCTGGAAGCTTCGGGTTCAATGCCTTTGATAGGACCGAATTGTTATGGGCTGCTCAACTATCTTAATGGGGCTATGCTCTGGCCCGATCAGCAGGGCGGCCAGCGAGTTGAAGAGGGTGTTGCCATCATTACCATGTCATCCAATGTGGGATTTAATCTCACCATGCAGCGCCGTGGTCTTCCGATTGCTTACATGGTATCCCTGGGGAATAAACTTAAATTTGATATTCATGATGCAATCCAGATCTTTGCCCAGCAGGAACAAGTGACAGCGATCGGGCTTTTCATGGAAACTATGTCGGACTTAAAGGCCTTTGAAGAGGCAGTCAACTTTGCCCGGGAACTGAAAAAACCCATAGTCGCTATAAAAACAGGTCACTCAGAGGTCGGGAAGAAAATAGTGGTATCCCATACCGCGTCGATGGCAGGGTCAGATGTACTGATGAGTGCCCTGTTTGAGCGTCTCGGAGTGGCACGTGTAAATTCTCTGGAAGCTTTCATAGAGGCGCTGAAAGTCCTGCATGTAATTGGGCCCTTGAACGGCGGTCGCATAGGAGCCATGAGTACTTCGGGTGGTGATCTTACGCTTCTTGCTGACGCCCTGGGCCCGAAACTTTCTATGCCCCCAATTTCAGAGAAAACAGCCAAACGTATCCGTAAAGTGGTTCACGAACGTGTGGTGGCTGCCAATCCATTGGATTACCAGATGTTCGACTGGAATGATGAAGATCAACAAGCCGATAAATTCAGCGCTTTTTTGTCAGAGGGATTCAATTTCTCGCTGTGTTTGCTGGATTACCCCAGGGATGATTATTGTGACCAATCGACCTGGAACGGGGCAGAGAGAGGTTTTGTCCGGGCGCTCCAGAACACAGATTCAAAGGGAGCGATATTAACAACTTTTGCTGATACGATTTCAGAAACTGTAGCTCGGCGATTAATGAAAGATGGTGTCGTTATGTTAGCGGGTATAGATGATGGGGTTGCAGGTGTTCGTGCGGCGGTTGATATTGGCCGGGCCTGGAACCAACCGCCAGCGCCGCCTTTGCTGGATGTGCCAGATATACCTCTGGAGCAAGCAGTTTTGGTCATGAATGAGGCCGACTCTAAAAGATTACTAGCCCAAACGAACATCCAGATCCCAGGGGCAAAGATTGCGGCTGACTCTGAGTCCGCGGTGGAAGCAGCCAATGAGATCGGTTATCCGGTTGTTGTCAAGGCACTGGGTATTCCCCACAAAACAGATGTTGGTGGCGTCAGGATAAACTTGAAAAATTCCAGTGAAGTTTTGAAAGCTGTAAAGTCGATGGAGAAAATATCTGATACTTACCTGATCGAGAGTATGATCAGTGATTGTGTAGCGGAACTTTTAGTGGGAATCGCCCGAGATGATCAATTTGGCCTCTATCTTGTTATCGGCGGCGGCGGAATCTTGGTGGAGATGATGAAAGACAGCGTTTCCCTGTTATTGCCTACCACTCGCGAGCGGGTTTTTTCCGCCCTGGAAAAATTGAAATGCGCACCACTTCTTCAAGGTTTCAGGGGAGCTCCCCCGGCGGACCTGGATGCAGCCGTTGACGCAATCATGGGTCTTTCATCCATGATTGAGAATGATCCATCTCTAATTAACGAGCTTGACATCAACCCGCTGATGCTTATGGCTGAGGGACAAGGAGCGATCGCAGCTGACGCCCTGATCAGTGTTAATAAAAAGCCAGAACACTAATAGAAACAAGATCTTCTGAATGGGAAGAATTATTATCTCGATTGGAACATTAATGTAATAACTTTCTTTATTAAGCAGTTGGAAAGGATCATATATTATGACTACAAAACTAAATTTAGAAAGAACCATTATCGAGAAGGCCAAAGAGCTGGGTGCGTCGTTAGCGGGAATTGCACGCATAGAGGATCTGAAAGCATCCAAATCATATGAACTTTATGAAATGAGGCCTTTTTATGAGGCATATGAGCCGGATTCAGACATGTATTATCAATTCGAAGGTTTTAAATGGCAAGAGGAGCACAAATCAGTCCTGGTTTGGGCTCTGGAACATCCGGCCTCTGAACCTGTCCTTGATTGGTGGAGCATGAAGGTTCCGGGTTTTACCCCAGGCAACCGGATAATGCGATCACAGTCTAAACAGCTCAGAACATGGTTGGGCGAAGAAATGGGAATCCAGGCTTTATCCCTTCCTTATCAGATTGAATTTGGTGGGGCATTTCTCAAAGATTCCGCAGCCCTGGCTGGTGTGGGTATTATCGGCAAACACAACCTGCTCGTAACACCAGAATTTGGCACCCGCGTTCGGCTCCGGGGAATATTTATGGAAGCTGAGCTTGAGCCAACTGGACCAATTGATTTTGATCCTTGCAACACTTGTGATATGCCCTGTCACAAGGCTTGTCCCCAGGACGCTTTCCGAAGCGGATCGTTCGAGAGGGAGTACTGCAAACTGGAAAACGACAAACGAGATGCAGATGTATATATCCTGGATGGTTCGATCATGGGTATTGATGAACCTAGTGAAGTGACCAAACCCTGCCGGTTTTGTGAGCTTGCTTGCCCGGTTGGCCAAGGTTCCTAATAATAAACCAGAGCCATCGCTAATTTCTGTTCCCGGGGAGTAATTGATTGCTGCGATATGGGCTGATCTGATTCCTCAAATAGGGATCACTTGTTCAGCAATCCACCAGGTAAGAATTAATAATTCCATGTGATTAAATTATGACCTTGAGCCAGCTCTGATCTTCGGAGTTGAGATTCGATTGTCAGTTAATATTCCCTCGATCTAATAACCTGTTATTTCTCGAATATCCCCCATGGTAGCTGATTAATAATCAGTTAAATTTTCCTTAGATCACCTTCGGGAAGTTTTTGTGTTAATATAAAAAAAGGGGAGGAGAATTTATGACAGAAGTTGAACAGGTCCTGCCGGTACAAAATCAATTGGGCGAAGGGCCTCTCTGGAATCCTCTGGAACAGGCATTATATTGGGTAGATATTGAAGGGCACTGTTTTCATCGCTATTTCCCTGATACCGGCGCTCAGGAAACTTATTCTGTTGGTCAGCCAATTGGCTGCCTGGCTTTCCGGTCTTCAGGCGACCTTATCATGGCAGTGCGCGATGGGATAGGGTTCTGGGATTTTGCCTCGAAGAAGTTTCAGCTGGCAGTAAATCCTGAAGAAGGCAGAGAAAATGCCCGCTTTAACGACGGCAAAGTTGATAAACAGGGCCGATTCTGGTCAGGTACAATTGGGGAGGATCAAGGGAGCAATCTGTTCCGTTTTGATCCTGATGGATCGATCCATACCATGGAAACCGGAATTTCCATTTCCAACGGCATTGGTTGGAGCCCGGATGATAAAATTATGTACTATACCGATTCTCCCCTGAGAGTGGTTTATGCTTACGATTTTGATTCGGAGAACGGCTCGATTAAGAACCGACGCACTTTCATACAGGTTCCGGCTGAGTATGGCTCACCAGATGGCTTAACTGTCGATCAGGAGGGATTTGTTTGGAGCGCACATTGGGATGGATGGTGAATTACGCGTTATGATCCGGAAGGAAAAGTGGAACGTGTGATACCTCTCCCAGTGCAGCGTCCTACCAGCTGTACATTTGGAGGGGCTGAGTTAAACCAACTCTATATAACCTCCGCCTGGACTGGATTACACGAGGTGGATCGTCGGAAACAACCTTTGGCAGGAAACTTGCTCCGGATACAGACAGAAATAACCGGACAAGTGGAAAATATGTACACGGGATGATATGAAAAACGTGGAATCTAAGAGATATTCAATCATCATTCTGATTGGGCCCATGAGTGCCGGGAAAAGCACAATCGCAAAGCTATTATCCTCCAAACTAAGCATTCCTCGTTATGAGCTGGATGATGTCCGTCAGCGGTTTTATACTGAAATCGGATATTCTGAGAGACTAGCATCACAGATTGTAGGAGAAGAAGGGATGAAAGGCCTAATCCGCTATTGGAAACCGTTTGAAGCCTATGCAGTGGAACGGGCAATCGCTGAATTCAAGAATTGTGTTGTGGATTTCGGAGCTGGACACTCTGTCTATGAGGACCCGGAATTATTCTCCCGGGTAAACGAAGCATTAAAACCAGTAGAAAATGTAATTCAAATATTACCGTCTCCAGACCTTGACCGGTCGGTTGAAATTGTGAATCAACGGTTCTCGGATTTACTGGTCAGAGAAGTAGGAAAAATTGATGATGAACTGCTCCAACTGAACGAATTTTTTGTGAGACACTCTTCGAACCATCTTTTAGCTAAAAAAACGATCTACACCGAAAATAAAAAACCCGCTGAAATCACGGATGAGATTATCAAATGGATCCAGGGGGTTGATAGGGCTGATGATGATACTAAAAAATCTTGATTGAGATACCAGCCAAATCAGCTTTTCTTTCACTTTTCTAAAATTTTTACTGACTTGATCTTTGGATGGATTCTTCGTTCTTCGGAAGGAAATAGAAAATGCAGCCAGGGAAAGCGCATAATTTGTCATCCTGGGTGAAACGAAGGATTCATTAAACGATTAGGAATGAGAGACGGGTATTACAAATAATAGTGTTTGGTTATTTGCTCTTTGTAGTACTCCTTGTGCCTCGGAATGATATAAGTGTATATTGTCCCGACCTCGTGCGGATCCAGATCTTGAAATGCGTGTCCTGGATAAATCCAATCACAATCTTTAGGTAATTTCACCGTTGAACTGGTGTGCTCCAGCTGGGGGAAATATGATATAAGGGGTATTAGTGAAGTATTTACCAAATGGTCAGTTTGACAGCACTCTTTCCAGCGAAGTGATATTTACTTGTAGAAGTGAAAAATACCAACATGAGCAAAACAGACGTCATAAAAGTACTGTCCCAATTATCCTATTTTTCCAAATTGGATCCAGATGCCTTAAAGCTAGTCAGTGAGGCCGCGCTTCAACACACCTATGAGGAAGGTCAATTTATATTTATGGAGGGCGAGCCCTGCATTGGGTTATATGTTGTTGAGTATGGTTGGGTCCGAGCTGTAAAGATCTCAGCTGCCGGCAGAGAACAAGTGATTCGATTTGTTGGACCCGGGGATGTTTTTAATGAAGTTGGAGTCATGGCCGGGGGGGTGAATTTGGTAAGCGTAGAAGCCTTGGAACCGGTAAAACTGCTCATCATCCAACGGGATGTCATCTTAGATTTGGTGGACCATTACCCGACATTGGCCAAAGCCCTTATTGAAAACCTGGCAAAGCGAGTGCTTTATGCGATGGACATGGTTGTCGGTCTTTCACTACACTCGGTTGAAAGCCGACTGGCTCGGTTCTTGTTGTCGCAGGCGAAGGGGGGTATCATCAGCCGGAAAAAATGGACAACCCAGGCTTTCATCGCTTCCCGAATTGGTACGGTTCCAGTTGTGGTCAACCGGGCTTTTAGCTCATTTGTTGAAAATGATCTCATTGAGCTGGAAAGGGACCAGATCCAGATTTTGAATCTCCAGGAATTACAGAAAATTGCCTCATTAACCGAGTAGGTTTTAAATAGGGCTTCCGGAAAACAAGATTTCGAAAGTCATCAGCGTTTGTTAAGTAAGTGATTATTGGTTCCACCGCAAGATGGTGAGACCCGATTAACACTTACTTTTTTGTTTTGTTATCAGAGTTTAGAGTGACCCCTAAAAATTCAAAAATGTAATAAATATACTTAGGTAGAGGACTATATGTCAGTTAATTGTTATGCTGGAGTAACACTAAATCAGAATCATATTACTAAGGAGATGAAAATGAAGAATCTGTACAAGATTATGGTGTTGTTAATGCTTGTCACTCTTCCCCTGGCAGCTTGCAGCCCTGCTTCAGCCCCGGCTGAAGTGGCAGTGGAGGACGCGGTCCCTGACGCTGCTCCGGCTGAAGATGCAGCGGATGAAGAGGTGGCTGATGACGCCTCAGCTGAAGAAACAACGGACGATGAAGCGGCTGCTGCAGAAACGGATGATGTTTT
>Ga0255364_10053_pt1 | contig 33288 bp, 27 predicted proteins | sample ANMaggSSYBR01G12_FD_182087 | JGI IMG/M metagenome (GOLD analysis project Ga0255364, IMG submission 182087) | Sediment cell enrichment communities from methane seep in Santa Monica Basin, California, United Staets - ANME aggregate JGI... | ecosystem: Environmental > Aquatic > Marine > Cold seeps >...
GCGTTTGATATTTGTTTGTTCATCGCTTACTCACAGAAAAAAAATATGCCGGTCAGGGTAAATTCAACCCATGGCCGGCATGATGATATCCGTATTAAAAAAATTAGCCACGGGCTTGTGAAGTCCACCGTGGCTTAAAAAACAAATTTAATTATTATTTTCAACAGCAGGTGTACTTCGGTTTCCTTTAAATATTCCGCCTTTTCCAAGGGAGAATACATTAGGACTATTGGAATCGATGAATTTGCGCATGTGAAGCCGAGCCTCCTGATTAACACTTTAACGATGAGAATTCTATCATTAAAAAATGGGAACTGTCAAGAACTTTATGACGTGTGATGGCGCGTTTCCCCTGACATTCCGCCAAATTGACTTTTCTCCAGGGTCGTTCATCTTCTTAAGCTCAAGAACAAGTACTTGTCAACGCAAATAAAAAATCGCTTCAGGTAAACCCCGGGGATCTTCTAATTATTGAACTACTAGGTAGTGGGGGATGGGGACAATCAGCTGATGAGTCAGAGGAAATTAGCTATTATCAGGGAGAATATCAATCTGGATGGAGAGTTAACTGCCCAATTACTCCGCAATTGCCCTGATGATCTCTTGCCAGGAAATGGGACCTGTGCGCAGGATAAGGGGTTCTGCTTTGGTGCAGTCCAAGACTGTGGATGCTACTCCTCCCGGCGAGGTTCCCCCGTCCAGGATCAAATCGATTTTCCCGCTTAAATTTTCCCTGACTTCTTCTGCATTGTGAGCACTTTCCTGCCCTGATAAGTTTGCCGAGGTGGCTGCCAGCGGTCCGGTATGGCGTAAAAGTTCCCGGGTCAAATCAAAGTCCGGGATCCGGACCCCAACTGTTTGAGTGGGAGAGAGATTGGACGGCAATCCAGCCAGCAGGGGGAGAATCAAGGTCAGCGCTCCGGGCCAAAAATTTTCCATGATAACACCCACCATCTCTCCCGGAGTGGGAGTGATCTGAGCCAGTTCTTCCAGGTCTGCCAGCAGGATTGGAATTGCTTTTTCCTGGGATCGCCCTTTAACCTGATAGAGTTTATCGATTGCATCCTCGTCAATTGCCGAAGCGCCGATCCCGTATACGGTATCGGTAGGAAAGGCAATAACGCCGCCAGATTTGATGATATCAGCAGCCAGGGAAAGGGCTTGGGGTTGGTCAATAGGGAGGATTTGGGTTTCTTTTTTCATTTGATTTGTATGGAGAGATAACGATCCATCCCCGATAAATCCTTTTCCAGTTTGATCTCTGCCCGGGGGAAAATTGATTGAGCGAGTTTTTGAGCCTCATCCCCTTTGGATTCATCGATTTCCAAAAGGATCAGCCCTCCTGGGTTCATTATACCGGGCGCTTTTTCCAACACATCCCTGATAGATGCTAAACCGTCCGCTCCCCCGTCCAGAGCCAGGCGAGGTTCGGTATTGTATACTCTTAGTGATTTTAGTTTTTCTGTAGGAATATAGGGAAGATTTGCGATAAGCAGATCCACAGTGATCCGGAATCCGGTTAATAAATCACACGTCAGGAAATTTATCCGCTCATCAATTTTGTGATTTTGAGCATTTTTCTTGGCCACGAGGGTCGCAGGATAGGAGCGGTCGGTAGCAAGCAGTTTAAGATCGGGTATTTTTGCTGCCAGGGTCACAGCAATGCAGCCTGATCCAGTACCCAGGTCCAGGCATGTCCGTCGACCGGGGTGATCCTGCAGCCATTTGAGAGCTTTTTCAACCAGGCTTTCTGTTTCCGGCCGAGGAATGAGCACATCCGCTGTGAGGTGAAACGACAGCTGATAAAACTCCCAGGCACCCAGGATATAGGGCAGGGGAATTCCACCCTTGACTTGATTAAGGGCAAGGCTCAGTTCAGTTTGCTGTTCTGGAGTGAGATTTGGAGAAGGGTTTGCCAGGACCCGGGATTTCGGTTGTGCTGAGATATGACTTAGTAATACCAGGGCATCCAGATAAGGGGACGTACTGTGAGGTTCGAAATTTTTCCGAATTTGCAGCAGCAACGAGTCCGGGGGCTTTTTATTTGTCTTCAAATCCTGCTTCTGCCAGACGTTTTGCTTCATCCTCAATGGATAATTCTTCAATGAAATCATCAATCTCTCCATCAAGTACCGACGCCAGCTGGTGAGATGAATAATTGATCCGGTGATCGGTGATCCGGGATTGGGGGAAATTATAGGTGCGGATTTTTTCCGACCGGTCGCCGGAACCTATCTGGGACTTCCGGTCAGCAGCTTGTTCCTGGCTCCTTTTATTTTCCTCGATTTCAAATAAGCGGGCTTTAAGAATGCTCAGAGCCCGGGCTCGATTTTGCCCCTGGGATCTCTCATCCTGGCACTGCACAACAATTCCGGTGGGTTTGTGGGTTAAGCGGATTGCGGTTGAGTTTTTCTGGACACTTTGCCCGCCTGGACCGCCGGCTTTGTAAACGTCCATCTGAATATCGCTGGGAGAAATTTCTATTTCGTCAACATCATCTACTTCCGCCAGAACAGCTACTGTGGCTGTTGAGGTGTGGATTCTGCCTTGGGATTCAGTATCCGGGACGCGCTGCACACGGTGGACACCTGACTCAAATTTTAATTTGGAAAATGCTCCTTTTCCTTTAATCAAGGCGGAAACTTCTTTTATTCCCCCCACGCCGGTTTCTCTAAGAGAAAGCAGTTCTAATTTCCAGCGTTTCCTCTCGGAATACCTGCTGTACATCCTGAATAAATCGCCGGCAAATAATCCCGCTTCATCTCCTCCGGCCCCGGCCCGGATTTCAAGGATAACGTTGCGTTCATCGCGGGGGTCTTTAGGAACCAGCATTCGTTTTAACTGGGTTTCTAAATCTTCGATCCTGGATTTTAATTCATCAATTTCCAGTTCCGCCAGTTCCCGCATTTCGTTATCAGCGGATTCGGCCAATGACTTTGCACCCTCAAGCTGCTCCAGGGATTCCCGGTAGTCCTGGATGGCCTCAATGAAGGGGTCCAGGTCAGATTTCTCTTTTCCCAGTTCAGCTGCCAGATGGTAATTATCGCCAACGGTGAGTAACTTCTTGTTGATTTCTTCAAACCGGGATTCAATTCCGGCTAATTTTTCTATAAGCATGGACATTGTTTTTTTCCTAAAGGATCAAATTATTTTACGCTGGGAAATTATACCATCTTGAGTGCGGAGGCCCTTCGATACGCGCTTACTTCGTTCGCGCTACTCAGGACAGGTGACTTAGTGACGTGGGTATGTGCATAAATCTGTCATTGCGAGCGTAGCGAAGCAATCTCCTGTTAATGTGGAGATTGCCACGACAGCCGTTGGCTGTCTCGCAATGACAGTAAAACGGTGATTTCCTTGTCCCACAGTCACAAAATCTTAAAATTGCTTGCACAGGGTAGGGGTTAATGCTATAATGTGGTCGTTCAAACCCCACGTTAAGGTCAGATTAAACTTTGTTTATCCTCATTCCCCGCTTAGGCGAATATAAGTTGATGCGTATTATTGGAAATTAATCCAATTGGATTTATCTTGTATTATCTAGTAAATAAGGTCATCCCAAACGAGAAAAATTATGGAAACTAAAGATCTATTCAAGACACCTTTAGCCGATTTGCGTCAAATCGCCGAAGGATTAAATGTTGATCGAGCCAACAGACTGAAGAGAGAAGCCCTGGTGCTAGAAATTCAACGGGCTGACGCAGAGTTAAAGGGACGTGAGGTCCGGGGTGGAATCCTGGAGATTATGAGTGAAGGGATTGGATTTTTGCGGTCCGCAAATTATCAATCTGGGCCGGATGATATCTATGTGTCCCAATCCCAGATCAGACGTTTTGATTTAAGGAGCGGGGACCTGATTATTGGTCATGTTCGCCCTCCACGTAATTCTGAAAGGCATTACGGCTTGCTGAAAGCAGAGAGTGTTAATGGATTGGAGCCTGCCCAGGCGAAACGCAGACCAGATTTCCATTCGCTAGTTCCAATTTTCCCTAATGAGCGGTTTGATCTTGAGACATCCCCTCATATTACGTCTACCCGGTTGATTAACCTCATCACTCCTGTTGGCAAGGGTCAGCGTGGATTAATCGTATCTCCGCCGAAAGCCGGAAAAACCACCATTCTGAAGGAAATTACTAACGCAATTTCATCCAAATTTCCTGAAGTTCATTTGATTGTGGCTTTGATAGGTGAACGGCCGGAAGAAGTGACAGACATGGATCGTTCTGTGGATGCGGAAGTGATTTCATCAACATTTGATGAGCCGGTCTCCTCCCACGTTCGGGTGGCAGAGATGGTTTTGGAACGCTCAAAACGTCTGGTGGAATCTGGAATGGATGTAGTAGTAATGCTTGATTCCATTACCCGTATTGCCAGGGCATACAACCTTGTGGTTCAACCATCCGGACGGACTCTTTCCGGCGGTATTGATCCCTCCGCCCTCTATCCACCAAAAAGATTTTTTGGCGCTGCCAGGAATATTGAAGATGGCGGATCATTAACAATTATCGCTACTTGCTTGGTTGACACTGGCTCCCGCATGGATGATGTAGTTTATGAGGAATTTAAGGGTACTGGCAACATGGAGCTGCATTTATCCCGGACTTTGCAGGAACGGCGGGTATTCCCGGCAATTGAGATTTCACGTTCCTCAACCAGAAGGGAAGAACTTTTGCTTGGCCCTGATCTCACTCCCCGAGTTTGGCTGATGAGAAGGATGTATGATCAAATGGTTTCTGATCCTCCGCATGGCGCAGGAATGGATCAAGCCTCTGCTACGGAAACGATATTAAAAAGAATCAGTGAAACTAACGACAACGAAGAATTCCTGGCTACTTTGAACGAATAATAAAGAAATCCGTGAATAGTAAAAGAGAACTGCTTCTTTCCTGGTCTCTCTGGATAATTGCCATCAGCCTTCTCTCTGGAGCAGCTTATCTTGCCTGGCATAACTTCAGCCCGGCACAATTTGTCTCTGGAGACCAGCCCCAAGTTTCCCTTGCTTCCACCGATACAAATCAGGATCCGGCGTCAATCAGGATTCCTGATTTTGTGCGGTTTAACCAGAAGACATCGATTCGGCGAGCAGCATTGGTGAATACCGAGATTCCGACGAGAGAAAATATCAAGCCTCTCAACTACCTGGTTGAGTTTAATGATTCTGTATTTGGGATTGCGGCGCGGTATAGCCTGGAACCGGAAACAATCCTCTGGTCAAATTATGATGTACTCCAGGATAATCCCCATTCTTTAGCACCGGGTATGGAGCTGGTGATACCGCCAATGGATGGAATTATTTATGAGTGGCAGGAAGGGGATGATGTTGAAACAGTGGCAATAAAATTTAAAACCGATCCAGAATTAATTTTAAATTGGATAGGGAACGAACTGGATTTGGTGAACCCGGAGTTTAAACCTGGTAATTTGGTGATGATACCAGGAGGACAGCGGAAATTTCAACAGTGGATTCTTCCCACGATTGCCAGAGGGGCAGCCGGAGTATCCGCTGGTGTGTATGGAGAAGGTGCCTGCAGTGGACCTTTTGAGGGACTGTATGGAACTGGTGGTTTCATCTGGCCTACTCTTGGTCATACGCTTTCGGGCAATGATTACTGGTCTGGCCACCTGGCAATTGATATTGGATTAGTAGTGGGAGAACCGGTTTCGGCATCCGATTCCGGAGTGGTAGTGTTCTCGGGTTGGTCAACCGGTGGATATGGGAATGTGATAATAATTGATCACGGGAATGGATACCAAACCCTTTATGCTCACCTCAACGCTGCAACCTCATCTTGCGGGCGGAGCGTAGTTCAGGGCCAAACGATCGGTTTGGGTGGGAGCACCGGTAATTCTACTGGAGCGCACTTACACTTTGAGGTGCGGTACCAGGGTGGATTTGTCAATCCCTGGTTTGTACTGCCGCCGCCCTAGCCGCAATCATTCAAATATAGAAGGAGAAGATATGAATAAAGAATATGAGGATCAGGATTTAGAAACTGAAGTCATCGCTGAAACCGAAAGCTATCTAGCCTGGCGGGCGGACGAACCGGATGGAGAGAGTACATACCATCTTGAATTGAATAATCTGACTGTCCATTTCTTTGCTGAAGAATGGGAAGAATTCCTGCAGCTGACTGAATTATTACTGGAAGGGCGGGGGTAGATCATTAAAAGTAAAGGATCCCGGAGTTTTTGAAAACTCCGGGATCCTCTTTTTTTAGACCGGTCTCTTTAGATTAGTCACTCAACCAGTTGAATGACTTGCTGACAGCCTTTTTCCACAGATTGTATTGGGTCAATCGATCCTGGTCAGACATATCTGGAACCCAGGTATGATCTTCCTTCCAATATGTCCTCAAACTATCCAAATCTTTCCAGAATCCTACCGCCAGGCCTGCGGCATAGGCAGCGCCCAGGGCGGTGGTTTCTGTGATCGTAGGGCGGATTACCGGTACGTTAAGCAGATCAGCCTGGAATTGCATTAATAATTCATTACCGACCATGCCGCCGTCTACTTTCAAGGATTTGAGATTAATCCCGGTGTCCTTCTCCATTGCTTCCAATATTTCTTTGGTTTGGAAAGCTGTTGCCTCAAGAGCTGCCCGGGCAATATGAGCTTTGTTAATGTAGCTGGTTAACCCGGCAATTACTCCCCGGGCATCAGATTGCCAATATGGCGCGTATAAACCCGAAAATGCTGGCACAAAATAAATTCCCCCGTTATTGTCAACCTCCCGCGCCAATTTTTCAACCTCGGATGAGTCCTGGATTAATCCTAAATTATCCCGAAGCCATTGAATCAAGGCGCCAGCAATTGCTATAGAACCCTCCAGCGCATATACTGGCTCCTGGGCCCCGATCTTGTAGGCAAGTGTGGTTAATAATCCGTGTTTGCTGATTGTAGGGTTAGAGCCGCTATTCAGCAGTAAGAAGCAGCCAGTTCCATAGGTGTTTTTCGCGTCGCCCGGATCAAAACAGGTCTGTCCGAACAGCGCAGCTTGCTGGTCTCCCAGGATACCGGATATGGGTAATCCCTCAAGTGGGCTGACTGCTTCACCAAACAATTCGCTGGACGAGCAGATTCGAGGCAGCATCTGAGGGGGAATCCCCATCGTTTTTAATATATCCGGAGACCAATTGAGTGTTTTTAGGTCCATCAGCATAGTCCTTGATGCGTTGGTGACATCTGTGACATGCTGCCCGCCATTCACTCCTCCGGTTAGATTCCAGATAATCCAGGTGTCAATATTCCCAAACAGCAAATCTCCTTGATCCGAGAGAGTTTTTGCCCCCGGAATATTCTGGAGAATCCACTTAATTTTTGGACCTGAAAAATAGGTCGATAGCGGCAGTCCTGTTGTCGCTCGAAAACGATCCTGTCCCCCGTCACGACTTAAATCCCGGCAGATGGCATCCGTCCGGGTATCCTGCCAGACGATGGCGTTAGATACTGGTTCACCGGTTGATTTTGACCAGGCAACAGTTGTTTCCCGCTGATTTGTGATTCCGAGTGCGGCAAGATCAGTAACTTTTAGATCTGCTTTAACGAGCGCATCTTCAATTACCTTAACTGAATTCTGCCAGATTTCTAGTGGATCATGTTCAACCCAACCCGGCTGGGGATAGATTTGCCTGTGTTCTTTTTGACTGCTGGCGACAATCTCACCAGATTGATTAAAAAGGATGCACCGGGTGCTGGTTGTTCCTTGATCCAGCGCAGCAATCATTTTAGCCATAAATTTTCCTTGATGATTTTGGTATTTCCTTCTTTTCTTGATGATGACCCTTCACCCTCGAGTCAATTATATCCAAAATGAACCTTGATTGTCAGTGCTGATCAAATTGAGATCAACATCCCTTAAAATTTGCACAGTGTAAGATAGATACAGGCAGGGGAATTTTTCATATTTCAACCAGGTTTATGAAGAAAACGGTAAGGTAAATCTCCTCACCTTGTATGTGTGATTTAACCATGTTAAACTTACATCACCACAAGAAATCACAGCGGCTCATTTTTATCCAGGTATTTTGACCCTTGCGTTTTTATCAGGAAGGGGATCTGTGGAAAGGATATAATGAAACCCGACGAGGAACTTACGGGTTCCCTTTGTTAAAGATATAATAATTATTTAGGAACCGATTTCGTCCTTTCAGACCAGTTATCTGGATATGATATGCCTTCTACCCTTTATCTAATCGATGGACACGCTCTGGCGTATAGAACTTACTTTGCGCTGACCAGCGGAGGTACAGCTTCAGATCGCTGGTTAACCAGCGATGGAGAACCAACTGCCGGTGTTTACGGATTTACCAGTGTTCTGCTCCGTTTGCTGGAGCAGGAACGGCCTGATTATCTGGCAGTTGTTTTTGATACCGGGAAAACTTTTCGGGATGAACTGTTCCCTGACTATAAAGCTACCCGGGAAAAAATGCCGGACGACCTGCGAGTGCAAATTGAACGGATCAGAAATCTGGTAGATACATTTAATATTCCCAGGGCGGAGATGGAAGGATACGAAGCGGATGATGTCCTCGGCAGTTTGGCAAATTGGGCAGTAGATAAGGGATTGGCAGTAAAAATTATTACTGGAGACAAGGATCTGCTCCAGCTCGTGAATGATCGAATCTCAGTCAGTTTACCGGGAAAAACTCTCAGTGATGCCAGAGATTATTTCCGGGATGACGTTAAAGAATCTATGGGTGTCTGGCCTGAACAAGTGGTGGATTTTAAAGCGATAATCGGTGATAGGTCAGATAACATCCCCGGGGTTTATGGAGTGGGAAAAAAAACCGCCGTGAAATTATTGGAAGAATATAAAACCCTCGATCAGATCTACAATAATCTGGAAGCTGTACCATCCCGTTTTCAGACCAAACTCGCTGAAGGGCGGGAAAGCGCATACTTAAGTAAAAAATTGGCAACCATTGTCAGTGACCTGGGAATAGAAATCGACCTGGAACAAGCCCGTCCGGACCAATTCGATCCGCTAAAAGTTCGCGATTTATTCCGGAACCTGGAATTTGGATCCCTGCTTGGCAGATTATCCACCATAGAAGAAATATATGGAAAAACAGTTCCTGGACAACAAATGTCTTTTTTATCAGGTGCAGAGGATGAAAAAAAGTCGGATTTCTTGATCGAACAGGAAAGTAATGGAGGGATTGAAGTAGAAATTATTAACACTGAAAAACAACTGAATGCCCTTGAAAAAACCCTCAGTAATGCTTCGGTAATCGCTTTTGATACAGAAACGACATCCACTGATCAAATGCAGGCAGAACTGGTGGGAATCTCTCTGGCAGTGTCAGGAGAAGGCGGTTATTACATACCTGTGGGGCATAAAGAAGGAAAGCAACTACCGCTGGAACAGGTTCTGGCTGCGATTAAAGAATCGATGACTGATCCGTCTATCCAGAAAATGGGTCACAATCTTAAATACGATTATATTCTTCTGGCTCGGGCCGGACTAAAAACTCATCCACTTAGTTTTGACAGCATGATTGCTGAATGGGTGATCAACCCGTCTTCACGGAACCTGGGATTAAAAAAATTATCCTGGGTTAGATTGAATCAGTCAATGAATGAAATTGAGTCCCTGATCGGGAAAGGTAAATCCCAGATCACAATGGCTGAAGTAGCTATACAGGATACCGCCAGATACGCAGTAGAAGATGCGGTAATGGTGCTTTTTCTGCAGCCGATCCTTGAAAAGGAATTAATCCGGGTAGGGAGCCTGGATCTGTATAACCAGATTGAAATGCCCCTGGTCTCTGTAATCGCTTCTATGGAGATGGAGGGAATTGGGCTGGACACACAATTTCTTCAGGATATGTCTCTCCGGCTTGAAAAGGAATTAAATAAACTGGAAGGGGAAATTCAACAGGCAGTCGGATATGAGTTTAATCTTAATTCCCCCAAACAGCTTTCTCAAGCGCTTTTCTCAACTCTTAATCTTCCTCCCCCAAACCGGGGAAGTAAAACTGCCAGTGGTTATTATTCTACAGCTGCAGATGTGCTGGAGATGCTTAAGGATGAACATGTGGTTCCAGTCTGGGTGCTTAAGTACAGGGAGTACGCGAAGTTGAAATCAACCTATGTGGACGCCTTGCAGGGCCAGGTTAATCCGGATACCCAGCGGGTGCACACTTCTTACAATCAAACGGGATCGGTCACAGGCAGGATAGCCTCTTCCAATCCGAATTTGCAAAATATTCCTATCCGGACTGAACTTGGCCGTCAGGTCAGAAAGGCCTTTGTGGCAACGCCGGGTTGGTCGTTGATTGCAGTTGATTACTCCCAAATCGAATTAAGGGTAGCCGCACATATGGCGGGTGATCAGGCGATGCTGAAGGCGTTTCGAGAGGGACAGGATATCCATTCTGCTACAGCTGCTGCAATTAATAACATTTCATTGAACGAAGTGACCGAGCAACAAAGAAGAGATGCCAAGGCGACTAATTTTGGATTGATCTATGGAATGAGTGCTTATGGATTAACCCAGTCAACAAATCTGACCCTGGCTGAAGCTGAAACCTTTGTGGAGACATATTTTAAGCGGTTCCCCGGAATCAGGGACTACCTGGATAAAATTAAGGAACAAGCCAAAGATAAGGGTTATGTAGAAACCCTGCTGGGAAGAAAGAGGTATTTCCCGCGGTTGGCTTCCACTTCAAATTACAATCTTCGCCGCCGTGAAGAGCGGGAAGCAATTAATGCGCCCATTCAGGGCACAGCAGCAGATATAATGAAGCTGGCAATGATCGCAGTGGCAGAGAAACTGGAAAAATCTGGGTTATCTGCGCGAATGCTGCTTCAGGTTCATGATGAATTAGTCCTGGAAGCCCCTGAGGGTGAAGTAGATCAGACTATTGAACTTGTACAATCCTCCATGGAGAATGCATATTCACTTGACATTCCTCTGACAACTGAGGCAAAATATGGTGAGAATTGGGGTACACTAAGCGGAACTGGATGAATGCAAATTGATGAAGAGAGCATTATATGATTGAACAAAATCAAGAGCTGAAAAATTTATTATCGAAAGGCAACTCGGCCGCCTGGGACCAAACTTGGGGAGATGCCGCTTCTTACTACCAGCAAGCTCTCGAAATTGACCCTGAAAATTTTAAAGCAATTTTGAACTTGGGTTTGGCCTATTTCGAAATGCATGATTATGCAGCATCCCTTGAATCCTATTCCAAAGCGATTGGGATAAACTCGGATGATCCAGCTCCCTACGAAAAAATGTATCTGATTTACAAGGAGATTGGTAAACCAGCTGAGGCTGTAAAAGCCGCTCTCTATGCTGCTGAATCCCATTTGAAGAACGAGGATATCCAAAAAGCCATTGAAAACTGGAAGAGAGTAGTAGAGATCGATATTCAAAACGTTAAAGCTCATGTTCGTTTGGCGATGGTATACCAGCGTTTGGGAAAGAACAAATTGGCAATCAGTGAATATATCCATTCGGCCAGCTTGCTGCAATTTACAGGAAATACAAAAAAAGCAGCAGAAGCGATTGAACGGGCGCTGCAATTTTCACCTGAGAATATCATCGTTCTTCGTGCAAAAGAGATTCTTCACCAGGGCCGCCAGCTTCCCTTGCCGGAGCCGATTATTAAAGAGCCGGAAGAAGACCTGGTAGTGGATATCGCTCAACTTGAACCGCCAAAACCTGTAGAACAAAAAGAATTCGATAATCCTATCGCAGAAGCAGTCGATCATGCCTTGATTGTTCTCGCTGGAGCACTTTTCGAGGAAGCAATTTTTGATAAAGAGTCCAAACCAGATCAGGAACGGGATTTAGATTCTGCATTAAGCTGGAACATCGATGGAGAAACGGACCTCACGGATGACAGTTTGCAGAAACTTCATGTTAGCCAGGCGATTGAATACTATTCTTCCGGTAATGAAACAGAAGCCTCGGACAACTTAAAATCAGCGATTGATGACGGATATAACAATCCTGCGGCATATTTCCTCTTGGGTTATTTATATATTCAATTGGGTCGCATGGAAAGCGCTTCCCGCTCTCTCATTAAATCAGTATCTCATTCAGAATTTGCTTTGGGATCCAGGTTATTATTGGCAAGCTACTATAACAGCATAGAGAGTTGGATGGAAGCGAGTAAGGAATACCTTGAAGCATTAAGAATAGCTGATATATCCCTGGTTGAGAACGAAGATGTAGAGGATCTGATCCAGCTCTATGAAGTGATGATGGATGATCTGGAGTCGCAGGAAGAAGATGAAGCATTTATAAAAATGAGTAAGCATATTGAGGGGATGCTGCTCAGATCTGATTGGAAAGAAATCCTGACCGATATGCGGGGGAAAGATGCCGGAGAAGGTGGAACCCTGCTCCCCAAAATGGATGGGTTGTTAGATGATCGCCGATCTCAAATGATTAATGTCCATAGAAATATCCTGGATCTGGCAGAAGAAGGACATTATGAAGCGGCTATGGAAAAGGCATTTTTTGCTCTTCGAAATTCGCCGACTTTCCTCCCTCTCCATGTCACAATAGGGGATATATTAATGGAACAGAATAAAATTTCAGGTGCAGTTACAAAGTACCTGGCTGTGGCAGATGTGTATACTGTCCAGGGTAAAACTGAGCGGGCATTAGCGATGCTTGAAAAGGTGATTGAGCTGCAGCCGATGAATATCGAAATTCGCCAGCGTTATATTGATTTACTGGAAGAGTACGGAAAGAAAGAAGAGGCGATAATCGAATATATCAATATCGCGGATGTGTTTTATCCCCTGGCAGAACTTGATAGCGCTAGATCAGCGTATTCCAAAGCTCTTGTTTTGGCAAAAACTATCCCTGGTGATACCAGTTGGAGAATCAAACTTCATCAACGCCTGGCAGACATTGATATCCAGCGGTTAGATTGGGAATCTGCTTTACAGACCTATGTGGAGATCGGTGAGTTATTACCTCAAAATCAAAAGACCAGCATCACGATCGTTGATTTGAATTACCGTTTGGGTAATGATCCTGCCGCGGAGAAAGAAATTGACCGTTTTACTAAACAATTTGATCCGGAAAGCCAAATGGATTCCATTAAGGAATACCTGGTGCACCTAAAAGAAGAGAAACCTGATGAAGCTTATATAGCCAGACAATTAGTCTCCCTCTATAAACACTTGGGTTTGATGGATCAGGCAATTTCTGAATTGGATAACCTCGGTGATATGCTGCTTGAAGCGGGGAGAAAACAAGATGCTGTCCAGGTAATCCAGGAAATTATATCCTTTTCTCCATCAAATATAGAAGATTATCAGAAGCTTTTGGAACAACTTCATAACTGAACTTCATTTTACTGGACAATGATAAGTTGAAGCCCGGGTTGTGATTTCTAATAGTTCCTGAGTGAAAACCGGATTATTTTTTTACTATGGACCTTAAGGAACAGATTAAGAACGCACTGAAAGGTGATCTAGATTCTTTTAATCAGATTGTTCTTGAATATCAGAATCTGGTTTATAACCAGGCGTACCGGATTATCGGTGAACCTGATGCTGCTGAAGACGCAGTTCAGGAGGCGTTCATATCAGCCTATAAAAAGCTCCATACTTATAGGGGCGGCTCGTTTAAGAGCTGGCTGCTCCGCATTGTCAGCAATGCTTGTTATGATGAGTTCCGCCGCCGCAAGCGTCAGCCTGTAGCTCCCCTGTACCCGGAAAATCAAAATGGAGATGAAACCGAATCGGTTTCCTGGTTGGAAGATACCGAGGAAAAGCCGGAGGAGTTTGTGCTCCGGAATGAGCTATCTGAAGCCATTCAAATCTGTTTGGATCGATTGGAATTTGAGTTCCGGACCATTGTGGTTCTGGTGGACCTGCAGGGCATGGATTATGCTTCAGCTGCAAAAGTGATTGATTGTCCTCTGGGTACAGTAAAGAGCCGTTTGGCAAGGGCAAGGAGAAATTTAAAGGATTGTTTACAGGGTTTCAGGGAACTTTTGCCGGTTGAATTTCGTCATTTAGGTGAGGTATGAAATAAATGCAAATCACCGACAGAGATTGGGCGCAGCTCTCTGCTTATTTAGATGGCGAGCTGTCCGGACGGGAATTGATTAAAGTGAGGAAAAAGATTCAAACTGATCCTCTGTTTCAAGCTGCCTTGGAACAGCTGAAAATAACCAAACAAATCTTGCAATCAGCCCCCCGAATACCAGCGCCGAGGAATTTCACACTCACCCCGGAAATGATCGGGATGAAATCCAAAAATCCATCCTTTTCGAGATTCCGTCTAGCGGCTGCTCTCATGTCTTTTTTATTGATCGGAGTAATGATCCTTGATTTTGGGGGAACCCTTTCCCTGGGTGCGATGTCAGCAGAATTCTCTCCAAAGTCAATTGAGGCCCAGCTAGAATCCATACCAGAAATTGCTGCGGATGCGGTGCAGGAACCAGCTCTTCTGGAGGCTGTGGGGGAGGTTGCTGAAGAGCAGGTAGTGGCTGAATATACAGAGGATTTCGCTAACGCAGGAGCTCCAGCAGTCGAAGCGGAAGCAGTGGAAGAGGTTCTTGCAGAAGGAGTAGCAGAAAAGGGACAGGAAGAAGAGCCCCAGGATACAGATGCTGCGACAGAAACAAATCGAGCTCAGGGTGGAGATGATCTTGAACCCACGGTGCAGGCTTGGGCTTCCCAAACCCCGGAACCGCTGCCGGCTGTTATTGAATATTACCCGGATGATGAAATTCATGAACCAGAAGGAAGTGACGGAATTTCAATATTGCGGATTTTGGAGATCCTTTTTGGTTTAGGGGTGATCGGATTCAGCGCTGCTGCCTGGACCAAACGGAGAAAATCCCATTAGCAGGAGCAAGTTTTACTCAAAGGATGACTAAGAAATAAATCAAGCTCCGATCTGTAGATCGGAGCTTGATTATTGGTAGACGGTAGACTCGGGAATATTTTTATTTTTCGCTCTATTGATCTTTCAGAGCCTTTCTTACATCATTCAAAATGATTTTCCCTTCAGCTCCTGTGCCTTTGATTTTACCCAGGTCAAGATTTTCTGTTTCGGCAAGTTCCCTTGCCGCTTTGGTGGCATTAACTACAACCGGTTCAGGTTTTTCTTCAGGAGCAAATGCTGGCGGAAGCTGAGTGGGGACAGGTTCAGCATGTTCAATAGTGTCAGTCTCTGGATATTCCCGCGTGCCGAATCGAGTAAGGAATACAGCGCCCATCACCCACAAGCCCAGTACAAATTTTGGAACCAATCCGAAACAAGGCACAATCTGGTTGAACCCATTAAGGATAAGAGTGAGGATGAACATTCCCAGTCCAGCCATAACAGGGGCAGGCCAGGATTGATTTGATGCTTCTGCCAATTTCCTTCCGATTTCAAGGCTCAGGGCAACCAATCCGACTACCCAAGCCGCAAATAAGGCTATGATGCCGAGCAAACTGACTGGACTGAGTAAGATAGTTATGATCAATGCGATCAGGACCAAGGGGGTAACTATGATCACGCCTAAGCCAACCACGAATGACATGAAAGGTTGACCAAATGCAGCCCGGTTAATAACAGCTGCCTGATCCTTGACAAACAGAGTCATCAGAATGGCCAATCCGGTCCAGATTAAAATCCGGAATAAGAACCAGGGGGCAGAGACTAACAGCAGCTGCTGGAGTTGGGAAGCAGGGAAATTCCCCTCAAATAAGGAAAGCCTGTCTGGAAGATTGAATTCAAAGGGAATATTTTCTTCTGTTATGATGTTCCCGCTGATGACAGCACCTTCTGCCTGTTCATAACTGCTGCCGAGTACAATGAGATCGCCATTGACTTGAGCCTGATCCAGGAATTCAACGATTCCGCCCATGGCAACCAGATTGCCATTAATAGTCCCATCTGATGATACATTGCCACCCAGGACAACCGTATCTCCATTGATCGTTGAGGATGTTTCTAAGACAATGTTGCCCCCAAGTACAACCAGGTCTCCGTTTAATACCTCGCCTGATCCCAGGGTAAAATTCCCCCCAAAAACGACTTTATCATCCGAGAATCCGGAAGCAGAAACTGTTGTGGGGATAATCACTGCAGCAATGAGCAGTATTAATAAGACGAATCGGGTAATGTTTTTCATGAGTGCAGCTCCCTCTGAATTGTCCTTGATTTGAAAAATGGAATCATCCAGGCAATGGTAATCCCGCTCAGGCTGAAACCAAGAGTAATCAACCAGATCGGTGAAATTAATTTCAGGCTAACCCTGATTAAGGGCGAGACGATATGACTTAATTGATTCAGGAAAACTATCCATTTAGCGACTAAAGTAATCATTTCCAGCATTAATTGCGGAAATTGTGCCATGCCTGCCCTGATTTGTAAGCCAACGCTTGAGAGCAGCAGCAGGGTTGCTAGAGAAATAACACTGAGAGTCATTCCTAATATAAACTGGCTTTTTCTGGTCTCAACCTTTTCGATCCTGGTCATACAGCGCGTACTGAATCCAGGGCTGGGTTCAGGAACCGGGCTTGTCTTGAAAAGATGCGCGATTTGATGGGTTGCCTGGTACAGGGATTGACATTGAGAGCACTGCTTCAGATGAACTTGAAGCTCACGATGCTGTTCTAGATCGAGTTCAGTACCCAGCAGAATCCAGGTTTCATATTGTTGATGTTTCATGTGCAATCCTTTTTGCAGTTGAATTGACTGGCGCCGTTGAAGGCAACTGCATTTTTTGCCATTTTTCTGCCATTAAACGTCTGGCACGGAATAATCGGCTTTTTACCGCACTGCTGCTTAGATCCAAAGTATCTGCGATTTCCTCGTAGGAATAATCATGCCAGTATTGAAGAATTATGGCAGCCCGATCTACTTCATTAAGATCAGTCAGGAGAGATTGGATTTGCCCAAGTTTTTCTCTCTGCAGGGCAGCTTTTTCCGGACTGGGTCCCGGGTCGGGCGGTGCAAGCCAGGCATGTTTTTCGTTGTCCATTGATAAAATTGTTACTTTCTTTTTCCTCAGCTGATCGATGCTGTAGTTTGAGGCAATTGATAAGACCCAGGTAGCAAAGGATCGGGAAATATCGTATTGGTCAAGAGCTTGATAAGCCCGGATAAATGCTTCCTGGGCTGCATCTTCTGCTGCGGTAGGTGTACCCAGCATTCGATAACAAACACTATAGACCGGTCTCTGATACTTTTCGACTAATTTTGCAAACGCATCTTTGTCGCCGGTTTTTGCTGCAGCAATCCATTGCTGTTCGGTGTTACACACTAAACTTCTCCTCGCGTTTTGCCCTGTACCAATATACGGAGTTATTTAAATAAAGTTGCATAATATTTTGAGAGAATTTAATCTTCCCCGATGGGCAAAAAACCCTCTCCCCGGACTTCATGCGCCTGCCCTATGATTAAAAACGCTTTGGGATCCAATTCCCTGGTCAGTGCCTTCAAGTGGGGGATTTCCGCCCTGGTGACCACACATAAAAGAATGGATTTTTCTTCACCTGAATAACCACCCCTTCCATCCATAATTGTGACTCCCCTGCCCAGGCGGGTGAAGATTCCGTCTTTAATAGGATCAGGCAGAGCCGTGATGATCATTCCTGTTCGGAGTATATTTGAACCCTGGCTGATTGATTCCGCGGCTATCCCGCTGACGTAAAGCATTACCAGGGCGTATAAAGCATTTTCCCAGCTGAAAGAGATGCCAGCCAGGAAGATAATTACCGCATCAGTGATTAAATAACTTTGTGTGACCGGGATCCCCCGCCAGCTGCTTAATATTCGGGCCAGGATATCCGAGCCGCCGCTTGTCCCTCTGCCCCGATAAACCAGGCCAAATCCAATGCCGCTGGTAACTCCGCCATAAAGGGCATTTAGCACGATATCCCCTGTTATTCCATTTGTGGGCAAAAAGAACAGGGGGACATCAATCAGAATTGAGAAGGTGAGGATTGAGAATGCAGTTCTGGCTGCAAATCGGGGGCCTCCAAGAAATCGCCACCCCATGATGAACAAAGGAATATTCCCGATTAGAACCATCAGCCCTATCGGCCAGCCAGTAAAATTATTGACAATCTGGGACAGCCCGCTGACTCCGCCGCTGGCCAGTTTAGCGGGTATTAGAAAAACCCGCAGCGAAATTGCTTGCAAAGTAGACCCAAGAAGGATGAGTAAATAATCTTTTAGAGTCCTTTTATCCAATGATAGATTCTTGATAAACCCTCGAGTCTTTTTCATAATTACTCTTTGTTGTATTTAGTTTTGCCTGCATTATACCTTTTTGGCAGGAAACCCAGCAAAAGGGTGGTACTTTGCTGGGTTTCAATATTCAAAATTAGACCTTGTAAATTCCAGAATCTTTGCTGGTTACTCCAGCAAGGTGGTTGAAGCCAGGTTTTCCAATACGCCGATTACCGCAGAGTTATCCAGGTCCCTCATACCCATTTGGAGCATGGCTGAATACAGTTGGGTATGGATCCCGGCAGAGGGGAGGGGGGCACCGTACTCACGGGCTGTATCCATGACGATCCTCAGGTCTTTTTCCTGCATGTAAGCTTTAAAGCCAGGCTCTCGATTACCAGAAAATAGCCTCCCGGGTTTAACGTCCAATGTCCAACACTGGGCAGCTCCGCCCTGAATTGCCTGAACTACTTTTACAGGATCAGCCCCTGATTTTTTCGCCAGGATTAGCAGCTCTCCCATTGCGACCATTTGAGCTGCAACCATAATCTGGTTAGCCGCTTTTGCAATCTGGCCTGATCCAGCATCACCGACATGGGTGATGGATTTTCCAACCACTTCAAAAACGGGACGCACTTTTTCCAATGCTTGTTCTGGGCCGCCAACCATTATTGCTAGAGTTCCTTTTTGGGCTCCGACATCTCCACCGCTAACTGGCGCATCCAGGGAGAAAGCGCCCACTGATTCGAATTTCTGAGCGATTATTCTGGCTAATGAAGGTTTAATCGTGGAATGATCAACATAGATTAACCCTTCCTTTGCACCTTCAAGAATTCCATCCTCTCCCAGGGTTACCAATTCCACATCAGGGGAGTCTGGAAGGTTTGTGAATACAATATCCACCAGGGAGGCGACTTCCCGTGGGGAAAAAGCTTCCTTCGCACCTTCTTTGACCAGGGATTTTACTACTTCACGGCTGCGATTATGGACAACCAGCGGGTAGCCAGCCTTGAGGAGGTTTAAGGCCATGGGTTTTCCCATCAAGCCCAACCCGATATATCCGAGTGTTGGTTTTTTCTGCATCTGGTAATTCTCCTTTCCTGTATTCGAGTTCTATACTGCTAAATAATCGGTTATTAACTTCGATTAATGTTCTAATTTAGTATTTTCTCTAGAATAAAACCATCCACTGAATCCTGGACAGTCCAGCCTTTCTCCTCGATTCTTATGCGGAGATTATCCGCGGCCTGCCAGGCTTTTTCTTTCCTGGCTTGTTCTCTCTCTTCTGCCAACTCAACGATCTCTTTAGGAGGAATCTTCCTGTCGATTGCCTCTTGCTGAATCTTAAGAGCTGTATTCCAACTGTCTGGCGATATTCCAGTGCGAGGATCAGGGAGTTTATAATCCCCGAGTTCTGAAAGATTAACCGTGCTGCCGGAGGGGAAAATCCGTTCAGATCCTTCTGAGAGGATGGTTACTTTCCCTGAACCAATCACATGGGTGCAGGCAGTCTGAAAATCTATGATCAGCCCGGTATGCTCATCGATTCCTATCACAACCTGATTTGAAGGAAGTAAACTTAATAGTGCGTCAAATCTGATTCGTCCCATGAAACAGCGGCTGGTATCAAGATCAATTCCTCCATCGGTATTGTTCCAATGGGGGATAAAAACCAGAGAAAGCTGGAATGGTGAAAATAAATCGAGTCCCGGCTGCCAGTGAATATCTTGACCAACCTTGTAGATTTCGTATACCGGAAGAGCGTAAGAACTGACAGCAATGGCGGTAGCGCTTGACAATGCCAATGCCGCTCCCATCCGGTGACGGGTAATTAGGTATTCCCAGGCAAGTGACTTCTCCAGCTGCCGGACAGCATAGGTAGGACTGCCTGGTCCCATGAAAATAAGATCTGATTCCAGGATGGGCCGCGCAATATCTGGATCATCAGGGCTGAAATCGGTTCCTTTTTTTCTGGCTGGAATCAACTTTATCCGCGGTTTATAGTTCTGTAGATGATCCTGGATAAATTCAGCTACATTCCCAGCCACTTTTTCAGAATTTAATTCAAAACCGGCAGGAGTTTCTAATATTCTCACAAGGGGTGAAGCAGAGAGTGTTTTAAACAGGAATTCAAAAATTCTTTGACCGCTGGGGGATGTTTCGCCGGATCCAAAAAGGGCGATAGGTCCGGGAGTTGGGTGATATGTTTGATTAGCCATATCTGAAATTTCTACCTGTAAATGTGTGTCTTTTTCGAAACGAATCTTTTACCATAATACTACAAGATAACTTTAAATAACGATCCGTAAGCCTGAGCGGATTACGGATCGCCTGATTTTAAATTGGACATTTTTTTAGAGTTTGTACAGTTTAGATATGTTTTTCAACAAATATTCCTGGCTGGCGGTCTGGGCATCATATTCAGGTTTCCAATTCCAATCATTCCGGGCAGCGCTGTCGTCTATATCCGCCGGCCAGGAATCGACGATCGCCTGCCTTTTCGGATCGGGAATAAAATTGATCTTGGATCCCGGAAAATGTTTCTGAGCCAGATCTTTAAAATCCTGGGCAGAAAAGCTGAAACTGGTTACATTGTATATCCGTGTCTGAAGTTTATCTTTTGGTGCATCAGCCAGCATCAACAATGACTGCACAGCATCAGGCATGACCATAAATGGAATCCGGACATCAGCTCGGACAAAACAATCATAAGGCTTGCCTTGAGCGGCAAAATGTATCATTTCCGGGCCAAAATCACTTGTTCCGCCGCTTGGAATCGTGAAGGCGCTGATTATTCCGGGAAACCGCAGCGCTCGAAAATCAAGTCGGACATGTTCCAGGTCAGCGAGCTGCTGATAATACTCGCTGTAATAAATTCCCACCTTTTCACAATAAAGTTTTGAACAACCATACATGGTGGTTGGTTCGGTCCAATCACATTCTTTTAAAGCCGGGAACTGGTTTTTAGTTTCCAGGTCAGGTAATCCATAAACTGCAATCGAACTGGGAAAGAGGAACTTAACAGGATTGGCTTGGTTCTGTGATTGTCGGGTAGCCATCTCCAGTAAATCAATGGTACTGCAGGTGTTGATTTTATGAGCCAGAAGAGGATTATGTTCAGCAGTTGTAGATAAAACAGCAGCAAGATGGAAAATCAGGTTAAAAGAATATTCTTTTTCCAGCAGAGAAAGTAATTCCTTGTCGAGCAAATCACCTATGATATGGGTCGATTTTCCTTTTAACTCATCTGGAAGTGGTTTGAGATCAACCGTTACCAGGGTCGTGAGTTCATCATCAGACAGGGATTTAATTAAAGCTTGACCGATTTCACCACTTGCCCCTGTAATTAATACCGTCCTCTCTCGCATATACCACTCCTTTTAGTTGTGGCTGAAGAAATGTTTACCTTGTTGTGATTCTCTGAGTTTGATTTGTTGTGCTAGAATGATTTTAACGTTTAATCATACTTTACCACACGGGAATATTTAATGATTTCCCAGTGAGGGAAATCACATTATTTCCGCGGGAGAGAATTATGCCGTTTTCAATCGTTGTCGGAGCTCAATGGGGAGATGAAGGCAAAGGAAGAGTTGTAGATTTGCTGGCAGCTGAGGCTGATATAGTTGCCCGCTATTATGGCGGGGATAATGCTGGTCATACTGTCACAGTGGGGGATAAGACATTTAAACTGCACTTGCTGCCTTCAGGAGTAGTGCATCCCCATACAATTGGATTGTTGGGGAATGGCATGGTAATAAACCCGGCGATTCTCCTGAATGAAATGGATCAAGTTCGCCAGTCCGGGGTCTCATTAACTACCGATAGAATTAAAATTTCTCATGCCGCTCACCTGATTACACCCGGTCATATTGCCCTCGACACCGCCCTGGAGCAAGCCAGGGGGAGACAGAAGATTGGTACCACAAAACGGGGTATAGGTCCTGCTTATACGGCAAAAGTTACCCGCTCTGGTTTGAGAGTGGAACAAATGTTAATCCCAGAAAAGTTTGAAGCAGTTGTAAAGAATCACATCAACCAGGTAAATTCCCAGCTTGGTGGATTTGAGGAGCAGACGCCCCTGGATGCTGAAAAGATCGCCCAGGACTATCGCGGTTATGCAGATGTTTTAGCGCCTTATATTGCTGAAGTGGGCTTATTTGCCTATCAAGCGCTGGAACAGGGCAAATTCATCTTGGCGGAAGGCGCTCAGGGAACTTTGCTTGATCTAGATCATGGAACTTATCCTTATGTGACAAGCTCAACTCCAACTGCACCTGGTGCCCTGGTGGGTTTGGGATTGGGAATTGGAACAGCAAATCGAGTAATTGGTGTGGTTAAGGCGTTTCAGACCCGGGTAGGAGAGGGACCGTTCCCAACGGAATTGTCCGGGGATGCGGCAGTAAGGTTGAGGGGAACCGGAGAAAATGATTGGGACGAATTTGGAACCACTACCGGGAGACCGCGCAGAGTTGGCTGGTTAGATGCTGTACTGCTTCGTTATGCAGTCCGCGTGAACGGAATATCTGAATTAGCAATCACAAAACTTGATATTTTGTCCGGATTAGACTCCCTGAAAATTTGCACCAACTACCAGACAGGGGATGAAGTCTATGACAACTTGCCCTGGGGACCTGCAGACCTCTCACAATATCAACCCGTTTATGAAGACATTCCAGGGTGGGAAGAAGACGTCAGTTCCATCCGTTCCTGGAACGAACTCCCGGACCAGGCTCAGGCATATATCACCCGGGTTGAAGAATTGACGGGTTTGCCGGTCAATATTATTTCAGTTGGACCAGAGCGGTCCCAGGTAATTATTCGGTAAGTTGTTTATGAAAAAGAGCTGGATCATTCTGCCAATTATTTTATTAAGCGCTTGTCTGTCGGTATCTACCCCGGAACTGCTTCCGACTCCGACTTCGACCCTGACTGCTTTACCTTCGCCAACTTCCACGATTGAGTGGTTTCCTTCCTCGCCTACACCGGAGCAATTGCCAACTATTGCCGTCACCCCGACCCAGGAATTTACGTCAGAGATTGGGGAAATCATATTTCAAGATGAATTCCTTTCTTCGGATGGGTGGACGGTTCCTCAAACAGACCGGGGACAAATTAATATCACCAATGGCGAGATAGTTATCATTATTAATGAACCAAAATCGCTCTTGCTTGGGACTCTTGAGAGACCGGATTTGCAGGATTTTTATGCTGAGATCACAGCCAATCCTGTTTTGTGTACTGGCAGGGATGAATACGGCTTTCTTTTCCGGGTTTTTGGCAGGAATCAATATTACCGCTTTGCCCTTTCCTGTGACGGAGAGGTGAAGATGGACAAGATTGTAGGTGCGGGAACATTCGTTCTTTATCCCTGGACCAGAAGTGCATCGGTTCCTCCAGGTGCTCCAAGCGTTTCGAAACTCGAGGTTCTTGCTCTCCGGGATGAAATCCGGGTTTTTATTAACGGGGATCCCCAGTTTACAATTATCGATCAGGGATTGAGTCTGGGTTCTTTTGGTGTGTATGCCCGGTCAGCAGGGGAGACAGCGGTCACAATCAGTTTTTCAGATTTGATCGTTCGGGAGGTAATACCGAAATAGTGTTCAGGTAATCAGGGAGGAAAAGCAAAGCCTGTAATTTCCAGCTGAAAGAGAAGTTCAAATGTGAAAGACCTGATTTTCTTTGACTGCCATACTGCTTTTATAAATTTGAAGAGGATGTATAATACCTGTTGAGGGGATTATTAACTCCCGGTATAGGGAGAGTTTCATTTCTAACAATGAAGGAGGAAAGAAAGTGTATCAAAAGATAACTATCATTGGTAATTTAGGACGGGATCCGGAAATGAGGTATTTGCCAAGTGGGCAAGCAGTGACTAATATCTCTGTCGCAACGAACCGCAAGTATAACGATTCCAACGGACAGAAAGTTGATGAGACCACCTGGTTCAGAGTATCAGTGTGGGGAGCCCAGGCAGAATCTGTCAACCAGTACCTTAAACAAGGAAGCAAGGTTTTGGTTGAAGGCCGACTGCGTCCAGACCCGGAAACTGGCGGACCAAATATTTGGACACGCAATGACGGAACCCCCGGGTCTAATTTTGAAATTACAGCTCAAAATGTCCTCTTTTTATCGAGCCGGTCAGAAGACCAGGCCTTCCAGGCTAGTGAGCCAGGAGGAACGTCAGATCCAGTGGACGAGGATGATATCCCGTTCTAAAAGGTTGAACATATGACAAAAGTAGAACCTGAGAAAAAAGGACCAATAATCACCATTCCGGATGATTTAGACGCGGTGTACGCAAACCTGGTCAGGATTACACATTCGCCTTCAGAGTTTATTTTTGATTTTGCGCAGATGCTTCCTGGATTAAAAGGACCGACATTTAAATCCCGAGTTTTATTGAGTCCAATGAGTGCAAAGTTGATCTATAAAGCTCTGGGAGATAATCTTGCCAAGTATGAGACTAACTTTGGTGAAATTTCAATCCCCGGCGCATCCTCACTGGCGGATAATTTATTCACACCGCCAGAAGAATAATCAAATTTATTCCGGGTAACCCGGAAACCTTGTCTTCAAGGGCTGGATAGATATAATACAGAGCTATGGAAAATGAACTGACTGATTTCAGTAAGATAGCGATTGCTGTCCATCCAAAAAACCATCAGGCGTTTACACTCGCTGAAAAAATTTCTACTTCCCTGGAGAAGGATGGAAAGCAGGTTCTCCTGGGACGCATGGATGAAACTAAATTCCAGGAAGGAATTAGCGAAGGCTGTCAAGATTTATTGATCGCTCTGGGAGGTGATGGAACCATGCTTCGGGCAGGGCACATCAGCGCTCCCTTCAATCTTCCGATCCTGGGTATCAATCTAGGTCATTATGGTTTTTTAACCGAGATCCAGGAGGATGAATGGCAGAATGCTCTTCAGCGGGTATTAAAAGGAGATTACTGGTTAGAAAAGCGCATGATGCTGCTGGTAACTTTATACCGGGGTGATCAGAAACAGGGAGAATGGAATGCTCTTAACGATGCCGTGATCAGCCGGGGGGAAATCATCCGTCCTGTTCAGTTTGAGATCTTCATTAATAGCAGGTATCTCAGCACGACTGTTGCAGACGGTGTTATTGCCTCAACGGCCACAGGATCGACAGCTTATGCGCTGGCAGCCGGGGGTCCAATTCTTTCTCCTGATTTGAGGAATATTGTCCTCGTTCCCATTGCTCCCCATCTTTCCATTGAGCAGGCGCTGGTTTTGTCTGAAAAAGTATTAGTTTCAGTTACTGTTCATACCTCCCACCAGGCAGTGATCAGTATAGACGGGCAGCTTCCTGTCAAGATGAAAACTGGTGATCGAGTAGAAATCCAGGCAAGCGATCATGAAGTTCAGTTTATTCGTTTTCAGGACCCGGGTTATTTCTACCGGAATCTAATTCCCTATATGGATCAAAATCCATCAATAAAGAAAAAAAATGTCTGATTTAAATGCTTCTCTTACTTGTACGTTTCATCCAAAACGCGAAACTCAGTTGCGGTGTAATAAATGTAACCGTCCAATCTGCATAAAATGCGCCAAGCGTACACCGACAGGATACCGCTGTCCGGAATGCATTCGCTCTCAGCAGAAGATATTTATCACAGCCAAGTGGTTTGACTATATTATTGCCTTTGCCATTACAGGAGTGATTTCCTTTTTAGGCAGCCAGCTGTCTCTTTTCCTGGGTTTTTATTCGTTTTTAATTGCCATGGGAGCCGGGTTCTTAGCTATTTGGGTGGTCAAGAAAGCCATCAATAATCGTCGATCTCCCCTGTTGAAAAATGTAATGATTATCACCGCTTTTGTTTTCAGCCTTCCCCCGATAATTACCTGGTTTATTCGGACCGTTCCCTACATACGAGAGGTGGGTTTTGCAGCCAGTGGGGGATTTTATTCACTGATCTGGTATCTTTTTTACTCTATTATCATCACTTCATATGTGTTCTATCAGCTAAGAAAATAAGATGCTTCTTGAACTTCGCATAAAAAACTTCGCAATTATTGAAGCGCTAAACCTGGAATTTAAACCAGGATTGATTATTTTAACCGGGGAAACCGGAGCCGGGAAATCGATCATCATGGGGGCGTTGGACATGTTATTAGGGCAGCGGGTCGATATGACTACATTAAGGAAAGGTAGTGAATTTGCCAGTGTGGAAGCAGTGTTTAAAATTCCTCAAAGCGTAAAGGCCCCCATCATTCAGCTTCTGGAAAAAGAGGAGATCCTCGAGGGTTCCGATTATGTCACGCTGACCCGAGAACTACGAAAAGATAAAAGGAATACGGCCAGAGTGAATGGACACAGAACCAATGTTGGTGTACTGGTTGAACTTGGTGAATATCTGGTTGACATTCATGGGCAGTCGGAACACCTATCATTGATGAGAGTAAATCAGCACCTGGGATTACTGGATCGGTTTTCTGACACAACCGATTTGTTATCAAAATACCAGGGGGTTTACTCAAAACTGAAAGTTATCCAAGCTGAGCTGAACCGGCTGAGGCAGTCCGACCTGGAAGGGGAGAAAAAGAAGGAACTGCTGGTATTCCAGGTTGATGAAATTGAACAGGCTGGACTGGAAGAAGGGGAAGAACAGAATTTAGTAGATCGCAGAACCAGGTTGGCGAACGCAGAAAAATTAGCTGATCTGAGTCAGAATATCCTGATTTTGCTTGATGATGCTCCAGGGCATCAACCCACTGTTATGGATCTATTAGGTCAAATAGTGAGTTCAGTGGAAGATTTGTCAAAAACGGATCCCGGGCTGGCTGCACTCAATGATAAAACAGGGGAGTTAAGTGAAGGTTTATTTGAGGTCGGAAAAGATTTGCGATCTTACCTTGAGAGCCTTGAGTTTGATCCCGATGAGCTGGAAAATGTACAGGGTCGATTGGAATTGATACGCGACTTACAGCGGAAATACGGAGACACTATTCCTGAGATCATCGCTTATCAGAATCGGTCTCAGAAGGAGCTATCAGAAATCACGGGCCGTGGTGACAGGATAAAAGAGTTGGAGGGACTGGAAAGCCGGCTTCTTGAGGAACTAAGCCGCCGGGGTAATGAGCTTTCCCGCGGCAGAAAACAAGGGGCGCTGGTTTTGGCATCTGAACTGGAAACGCAGCTAAATGATTTAAAGATGGCTGGGTCCCGGTTTGAAGTTGATTTTAAGTTCAGAGAAGATCCCAGGGGAGTCCTCATAGAAAAAGGGCAGCGGATTGCATATTATTCAGATGGATTGGAGAAAGTGGAATTCCTGATCGAGACAAATCCGGGAGAAGGATTTAAACCCCTGGCGAAAACAGCCTCTGGTGGGGAAACAGCCCGGTTGATGCTGGCTATTAAGAATGTTCTTGCCCAGGCAGATCATATCTCCACGTTGGTATTTGACGAAATCGACCAGGGAATAGGGGGACGGATTGGCGCAGTTGTGGGAGAAAAGCTCTACCGGTTAACCGCCAAGCACCAGGTGTTTTGCATTACCCATCTGCCTCAATTAGCCGGATTTGGACAACAGCATTATCAGGTATCAAAAGATGTTGATGGCGGCCGTTCATATATCCAGGTCCAGGAAATTTCTGGAGAAGAACGGATAAGGGAATTGGCAACGATGTTAGGAGGACCCAGCGAAAAGAATCTAGAATCGGCCCGAGAGCTGCTGGATTATGTCTCAAAGGTGATTGGTCGAAATTGAGCCTGGAATCATTCCTGATTATTAAAACCACTTTCACAATCCTTGAGATCCTCGCCTGGTCATGAGAGGCAGTCCTGATTATTGAGGATAAGGTCCTTTGGAGAAGTCTCTGAAAATGGAATTTGAGAATTCAGGGATTAATTAACCCTATGGATATTCAATCGCATATCGTGCGGTTCAGGAATAATAAGCGCAGAGAAGATCGATCCAATCCACTGGGAACGATCGGTTTATTGATAACTGTTTTCCTCAGTTTGGCATCAACTACACTGGTTTTTGTATTAGTATCTCGCTATTCTGTTGTTACGGAGGACTTGCCGTCTCCTGATATGCTGGCAAGTTTGCTGGACGCTCCAAGAGGATCTCTCCTGGAACCCACAAGAATCTATGATCAAAACGGGGAAACTGTTTTATGGCGTTTTGAGAACCCTGCAATTGACTACCGGCAGAATATTAGGCTAACTGACGGCAACACTATTTTTTACTCGGATATCCCCGAAGTCATGGTGGCAGCTACCCTGGCAGCCACGGATCCGGATTATTTTCTAAACCCTGACAATTTCCTGAGCAATTTATTCAATAACCGGCCGGATCCAATTCCGCAAAAACTCGTCAGAGACCTTTTATTATGGGATGAAATCGATCATCCTTACCGGCAGGTCCGAATCAATTTGTTGGCAGACCAGATCGTTGCCATGTATGGGCGGGAAAAAGTATTGGAATGGTATTTAAACAGCGCCTATTATGGAAATCAAATATATGGCGTTAATCAGTCTGCCTTGTTTTATTTCGGAAAATCAGTTGAAAACTTGGATCTGGCAGAGTCTGCCTTGCTTGCCGCCGTGGCAAAATATCCCTCCTTAAATCCATATGATGCGCCAACTGCCGCCAAAGAAAATCAGGAAATTGTGTTGGAGGAGATGGTATCTGGAGAACAAATTTCTAAGCAAGATGCAGACAGGGCTGAACGAAAAGAGCTTATTTATGCCGACCAGGGTTTGGCGATAAACCCCCCAATACCGGCTTATGTAGAATATATCCTGGAGGAAGCCGGTGGAATCATACCCCTTGAGCGGTTGTTAAGGGGAGGATTCAAAATTATATCCTCCCTTGATAGCGATCTTCAAAGTGAACTGGAATGTACATCTAATATCATGCTGAAAAGGGTTTATGGAGAAGACCCCCAACTGGATGAAAATTGTCAAGCATCCCGGCTGCTGCCAAAGTATTCAGGGCCGGTATTAGAAACTGATGATGAGTTTGAAATCGACCTTGTACTTCTGGATCCCCGGGGGGGACAAATTCTGGCCATGGCGGAGACATCGAATCAGATTGGTTACGGTAGAATGTTTGAACCCAAACTTCCAGGATCTCTTATTACCCCTTTTGTTTACTTAAATTCGTTCAGGCAAGGTTTCAACCCCGCTTCCTTAGTTTGGGACATTCCTCTCTCTGAAGAAGTCTTCTCTAGTGAAGAACTGCACCCGGGAGTTGAAGGGCAAGTTGATTATCTTGGTCCGGCAAGCATGCGGTCCGCCTTGGTGAATGATTACTTATCACCCGCAAAGCAGTTGTGGGATTCTCATGGATATCTTCAAGTAGAAAATACGATGACTTTATTTGGGTTTTCTATTCCTGTTGAGAGCTGCCAGGAGTGTACTTATTTCCCAGGTAGTACCAGGCTAGAGATGATTGACATTGCCCAGGGTTATGGTGTATTTGCGAATCAGGGTGTGTTGCGGGGTAAGCCTGAGGGGAACTCTAGTCTCAGGGTTCGTCCCGCCGCAGTAGTGAGGATCGAAGATTCTTTTGGCGTGGTGTGGATGGATCAAAAATCACAAATTGAGAAAATGGTTATCAGTGAACAACTGACTTTTCTGATAAATCATATCCTCAGTGATGAGAATGCCCGATCTAACACCAAAGAAAATGACGCGTTTCTTATCGGACGGCCTGCAGGAATAAAGGTTGGGAATGTTAATAATTCCTTATCAGGTTGGGTTGTTGGTTATACTCCCCAGGTAGTAACAACCGTCTGGGCTGGCAGTTTTGAAGAGGAAGGAATCCTTTCCCAATCCGATTTTCAACAGATTACTTCCGGTTTATGGAGGGCGATCACGCAGTATACTGCAAGAGATCTCGCTGTTGAGGATTGGCAGAGACCGGACGGGTTGGCTACACTTGATGTGTGTTATCCTTCGGGTCTGCTGCCCACTGAATTTTGTCCAAAAGTTCTCAGAGAAATATTTTTGCAAGGAAATGAACCCCAACAAGCAGACACACTCTATAGAGTTTTGGAAGTTAATCGTGAGACAGGTTTACTCGCCTCAGTATTTACTCCTGCTGAGCAGATAGAAAAGAAAGTTTACCTCGCCATCCCCCTGGGAGCGGAAGGTTGGGCGGAACAAACTGGAGTACTAATACCTCCTGTTGTATACGATCTGGAAATTCCGGAGGCTCGGGAAGGATTTTTGATCTCATATCCGGATAATTTTTCTTTTGTTCATGGAGATGTGCGGATCATCGGAGCGATCCCGGAAGATGGTTTTTATTCTGCCAGGCTTCAGTACGGAAAAGGTATGAACCCCACTTCCTGGCTCCAGATTGGAGAAGATATCCTCTCTCCATCCACAGGGAAAAGATTAGGGATCTGGGAGACAGATAATCTTGAGGATGGACTTTATGCCCTGCAGCTGGTTCTGGTGGGGGAGCAGCAGCAAATTGAAAAGGTCTCCCTGGTAGTTTCAGTGGACAATACTCCTCCGGAGATAGGTTTAATATCCGACCTGGATGGAGAGACAATTCTTTTTGAAGAAGGAAAGGAACTGCTCTTTGAGGCAGTTTTTGAGAATAACAATGAAATCCAAGAGGTTGTTTTCTACATTAATTCTTACAAGGTTTCGAGCAGAGAAGCGCCACCCTTTGTTTTACTTTGGGAGATGACTCCGGGAGATATTGAATTACGGATTGTGGCCGAGGATCATGCGAACAATCAGAGCGAATTAATATATACCTTTGAGGTTGCAAGGGATTAGATTAGATAAAGTTATTCCGGAATTGTTTCCAGCTCCAAAAAAAGGATGACGATTTTATTGGACAGGATATTATTTCTTAAAACCAAATAAGCGGAGAGCGTTGATATCATTCCGCCAGTTTTTCTTCACCTTCACCCGCAGTTTTAAAAATACCTTTCGTCCGCTCATGGCTTCTATCTCTTTCCGTGCTGTGGAGCCTATCCGTTTAATCATTTTTCCCCCCTCTCCAATAATGATGCCTTTTTGAGAGTCCCGCTCAACAAATATTGTGGCTTCAATGTAGGCGCCGTGAGCCTTCCTTTCCTTATATTCATCAATTCTTACAGCGATGACATGGGGAAGTTCACGCTGAAGATGCAGCATGGATGCGGCACGGATCATATCGGCGGCGATATCTCGCTCGTATAGATCAGTAACCTGATCTTCAGGGTACAGTTGAGGTCCTTCAGGTAAGGAATCCTTTAAAGCTGCAAGCAGCAAGTCAACGTTTTCACCAGTTATGGCAGATACCGGGATAAGTTCCGCCTCCGGCAATAATGCCTGATAGCGGTCTTTTCGTTCCTTAAGTTCAGTGGATATAACCTTATCGATTTTATTAAGCGCAAGAAATACCGCAGGTGGATTCTTCACTTCCTTGATGATTTTTCCAAAGAGATGATCTTCTTCAGAAGGTGGGAAGCTGCTGTCAAATACTACCAGCGCTGAATCAGCATCTTTGAGCGCAAGCCGGGCATCTTGATTCATGAATTCGCCCAATTTGTGCTGAGGGTGATGCAGCCCGGGAGTATCAATGAAGATTAATTGTGCGTCTGGCAGGGATAAGATACCAAACTGCTGCAGCCTGGTCGTTTGGGGTTTGGGAGAAACAGCCGCAATTTTTTGATTCAATAACCTGTTGAGTAAGGTGGATTTCCCTACGTTGGGTCTTCCCATCACAGCGATAAAACCTGATCTGTACTCCTGCTTTGAATTCATACTTAAAAGACCCTTATTTTGGTGTTTTTTAATCCTGTTTGGATATACGGTTCAAACTTGGCATGCCTTGACCGATCACGGCATAATTATTATAATTACGTGTCTGGGTTAATGACAAAAAAATTCAGGGATACTAGTTGGAATAAAACAGTATCCGGGTTTAGATTCAAAAACACAATTGCTTGCCCTGGTGGAGACCGGGGCATCTTAACGCGTATGGTAACCTTTGGTGGGTAGTTTGGTCAAGTAGAAAAGGTAATCAGGAGATTATATGGCTCAAGTAGAAAAAGCCAAGAATTACGCTCGAATTAGTTATCGGTATCCATTACCACCCCTTATTGAGGTTCAACTGGAGTCGTTTAAACGATTGAAAGAAACAGGAGTCAAAGAACTGTTTCATGAGATCTCTCCCATTGAGTCCTATAACGGGAAGATGAAATTGTATTTTCCAAGTGAAACCCCTGAAGCAAAACAATGGGAACTTGAATACCGGTTTGAAGATCCGGAATATTCTGTTCAGGAATGTGTCGAACGTGATTTAACCTACGGTTCGGCTCTGTACGTTTCTGTGCTTCTGGCTGGCGCAAAGGTGCCGGAACCGATCAAGCAGGAAATCTTTATGGGTGAATTCCCGGAGATGACTGACAAGGGAACTTTCATCATCAATGGTACAGAAAGGGTTGTCGTTTCCCAATTGATCCGCTCCCCTGGTGTATATTTTGAGGCAGATGTTGACCGGACAACCGGCCGCCGTCTGGCGGTTTCAAAATTGATTCCTGATCGGGGCGCCTGGATGGAATTTGAAACCAGGAAAACCGGTTATTTAACTATCCGGTTTAACCGTCAGCGAACGATTCCGGTGACAATTTTCTTGAGGGCCCTGGCAGCTGTGGATGATGGGCTGAAGGACTCTCCTATTAAAGAAGGAACAAACGAAGAACTCATCGCTCTCTTTGAGGATATTGATACCAACCCGGACAGGATGTTCATTCCTGCCTGTTTTGCACAGGAACCGGATTGGGAAGTTCCCAAGGGCATGACCATCGCTGAGATGGCGCTCATTGATTTCTTCAAACGTATGCGTCCCGGTGATCCGGCAACAGTAGAAAACGCCCGCGAATTCCTGGAGGATCAGCTATTTAACGATCGCCGCTACAATTTGGAACGCGTCGGCCGCTATAAGTTGAATCAAAAATACGACCTGGAAGGTAAAGTTCCTATTGATCATCTCACAATTACAAAATGGGATATTTACTATTTGATCCGCAGGATGATCGAGATCAACAACAATATGGTGGATCCTGATGATATTGATCATCTGGGCAATCGCCGAATTAAAACAGTTGATGAGCTAATTCAAAATAAATTAAGAGTGGGTATTCGTCGGATGGAGCGTGTG
>Ga0255364_10054_pt1 | contig 32978 bp, 29 predicted proteins | sample ANMaggSSYBR01G12_FD_182087 | JGI IMG/M metagenome (GOLD analysis project Ga0255364, IMG submission 182087) | Sediment cell enrichment communities from methane seep in Santa Monica Basin, California, United Staets - ANME aggregate JGI... | ecosystem: Environmental > Aquatic > Marine > Cold seeps >...
TGATCCAGGACGAAACATCTTCAAAGACCTTCTCGTGGCCAGGATCATTGTAAATCTCGTGGTAATAAGAATCGTAAATGATTTTCTCCTTTATTTCTGAGGAAATCAGAGCATAAAGAAAATGAGAGCAGGTGGGGTTAACTATTCGGTCAGAGCCTCCATGAAGAATCAACACAGGATCTTTAATCCGGGAGCCTTCATCAGCTACTCTATCAAAGGATCGTGTCATTTCAGCCGATACTCTGGCAGTAAATTTTCCTGAGTTAACAAGGGGATCGTCCTTGTATGCCTGAACGACATCGGGATCGCGGCTCAACCCAGATAAATCTATTTTCAATAACCCCAGCTTGGGAAAGACAAATGAGACGACTTTTCCCAGAGCAATGAAAAGAGGAGTTACATCATCAGGTATCTGTACAACCGGGCCGGATAATACTGCTCCAGCTACCTGCCCAGGATGATCAATTAAAAATAAGGAACCTATCAAACCACCCATGCTGTGGCCAATAAGGAATATTGGAGATCCAGGCTGCAATTGTTTGATTTTCTCAAGATAGAGAATCAGGTCGTTTATATAATTCGTAAAGTCTTTTACATAAGACCTGGTTCCATCCGACTTTCCATGGCCTATAAGGTCCATACCATATACAGCAAACCCTTCATTGACGAAGAAATCGGAAAAATGGTCATATCTTCCACAGTGTTCGTTTAATCCATGAACGATCAATAAAACTGCTTTTGCAGGATTATCGGGAAGCCAACTTTGGAAGTATATGGATTGGTTTTCCTGATTCTTGAAATATCCATCTTGGTGTTTCATGGTACTCCTTGGTATAAATAGATCGGTATTCTCGATTTAACCGGGGATCATTTTACACTGACTGATTTGAAAAGTATAATACACAATATTCAAGAATGTGCAACCAACCCCAAAGCGGGGAGGAAAATATGCATTTGCTCACCCTTTATTATCCTGAAGGTCATCAGGGCCATCAATTACCAGGTCATCCTGAGCGTCCAGAGCGAGTAGAGGCGATCAAGACAGGCTTGGAGGATATCAATTTGTGGGATCAAATTCCCCGGTTGGAGCCCCTGGAACTGGCGGAAAATATTATTTCCTCGATCCATGATAAGGAATATCTGAAAATTCTAGAACAAGCCAGTTCATTGGAACAGATGCTGGATCCTGACACGTATACTACCCGTGAATCCTGGCAATTAGCTCTGAATGCAGCAGGAGGAGCAGCTGCGGTGGCAGAAGCTGTATGGGATGGAAAATTCCAGAGCGGATTTGCTTTGACTCGACCTCCCGGCCATCATGCTTGTCCTTCCCGGGGGATGGGATTTTGTTTATTAAACAATGTCGCAATTGCTGCTGAATACTTGCTGCGGGAAAAAGGAGCTTCCAGGATAACGATCCTTGATTTGGATTTACACCATGGGAATGGAACTCAAGATATCTTCTGGAGCCGGCAAGATGTGAGCTATGTATCAATCCATCAAGCGCCATTTTATCCGGGCACTGGTTCTTTATCAGAGGTAGGGGGAGGGGATGGAGAAGGGTTTACCCTGAACCTTCCAGTCCCCAGTGGAACAGGAGATCTAGGATATACCACTTTGCTCGATGAGATTGTTATTCCTTTCCTTGATAAGAAAAAGCCGGAAATCCTCCTGGTAAGTTTTGGATTTGACACCCACTGGCGGGATCCACTGGGAAGTTTGCAATTATCGGCTGCAGCAATCCGCCAGGTTTTTGATAAGCTGCGCAGCTGGGTGGACCGTAATTGTAAGGGGCGATTGGCCGTTTTTCTGGAGGGAGGGTACGACCTGGAGGCCGGTAGAGCTTGCGGGCAGGCAGTCGCTTCGTCCTTCGCGTCACCTCTTATGGATCAAAATTGGGAAGATCCGCTGGGACCAAGCCTGGCTGAAGAAGGTGATGACTGGAGGCATACGTTATCTGAGGCGAAAAACATCTGGGGGTTTTAAGAGGATTAGCGAAAGTATCCTCCAACTTGAAATATTTGTAAATAGATTAAGGCAAGAAATTAGTATAATAGGTTTACATACTTATCCTACACAGGAAAGATTATGCTAAATCATTACGTAGAACCCGAAAAAAGAATTTCTGACAAGGAAAAACTTGAATTGAAACGATCCCTGATTGGATCAGTTCAGCAGCACCTTGAAAAGTCAGCGCCAGTATCCGCCGCAGAGTATCAAGCTGCAGTAAAAAAGCTGATATTAAAGTTTTATTCTGAAGTTAAAGATCAGTATCAGCTTACGAAATATGAACAGGCCCAGATTTTTGAGGAAATTCAGGATGAAATTACGGGATTTGGTCCAATTCAATCCCTGCTGGCAGATCCCGATATTAGTGAAATCATGGTCTGTGGTCCGGAACAGGTATACATTGAAAAGAATGGAAAACTGGAAGACACCCAGATAAGATTTACAGATTCTGATCATGTTATGCGGATAATCACCCGGATTCTGGCTCCCCTTGGCAGGCGGGTTGACCAGGAGACATTAATGACTGATGCCCGACTGCCTGACGGTTCCCGGGTGAATATAGCTATTCCGCCTGTAGCTGTTGATGGCCCTATCCTGACAATCAGAAAATTTTTAGAAAGCAAATTAACCATACAGCAGAGTATTGAATTGGGCACAATAACCGAGCACATGGCGGAATTTATTGAAGCTTGCGTGGCTGCGCGCCTGAATATTTTAATTACCGGAAACACAAGTTCCGGAAAGACGACTTTCTTGAATATCATGGCAGGTTCGATATCTGATGAGGAAAGAATCATTACCATTGAGGATGCAGCTGAGTTAAACCTGAATCAAAAATATGTGGTCCGAATGGAAACACGCATGCCTAATGTGGATGGCTTTGGAGGAGTTACAACTCGCGATCTGGTGAGAAATGCACTCCGGATGCGTCCGGATCGGATTATTGTAGGAGAGGTCAGGAGTGGAGAAGCGCTGGATATGCTTCAGGCAATGAACACCGGCCACGATGGATCCATGACTACACTGCACGCAAACTCACCCCGGGATGCGATCTCCCGGCTAGAAACTATGTCGATGATGGCCGGGCTGGATATCCCCCTGATGGCGCTCCGGACGCAGATTGCCGCAGCAATTGATCTAATTGTTCACATGGAAAGACTGTCAGATGGCACCCGAAAGGTTGTCCGGGTCACAGAAGTGCCGCGGATGGAAGGGGATATAGTCACCTTGTCAGACTTATTTAAATTTGAACAAACCGGGGTATCATCCAGCGGGAAAGTGCAGGGAGAGATGGAACCGACTGGTCTCCGTCCCCTCTTTACTCCTCGGTTAGAGGCAACTGGCCACAAACTGAGGGGAGAAATATTTGGGGCTTGATCCCGAAGAACCAAGAGCAGCTGTGCAACTTCTTTTTGCCTAATCCGTATATACGAATGATTAGAAATTTTAACTGTTGACTGGCATAATACAGTCAATACATCTGGTTGTGTTTAATCAACCAGGTAATTATATCCAAGAGAGAGGGTGGGAAGGTGTACTATGAAAAATGATCAAAGTAGATTAATTTGGGGTGGGATCCTGATCCTGGCCGGAATCTTGTTTTTGCTCCAGGAATTAAATATACTGGGCAACGCATCCCAATATTTATGGCTGATATTTATGGCTGCTGGAGCAGCTGTATTTATCTGGATTTATTTCACTAAAAAGGAACAATGGTGGGCAATCATCCCCGGTTTAACCTTGCTGGGATTGTCTTTGAGCGGCCTGGATAGCCTGCTGAATTTTTATCCAGGATCGAACTGGACAGGTGCAATATTTCTGGGTTGTATAGGATTGGCTTTCTGGCTGATTTATCTGCGACGTCAGGACCAATGGTGGGCAATTATCCCTGGAGGTGTGCTGATCACATTAGCTGCAGTGGCCGGGTTAGAAAAAGTCCTGTATTGGAGTGGAGGAATTTTCTTCCTGGGTTTAGCGGCCACCTTTGCTTTAGTGGGAATACTTCCAAATCAACTGGATACTCGATGGGCATTTATCCCGGCGGCGATCCTGGCCGTGCTGGGAGTTGTCTCCTTCGCTCCCCTTAAATCGGTTATGGTCGTTATCTGGCCAGTTGCCTTGATCGCGCTGGGAGTGTATATCATATTCAGGAGTTGGAAATAAAGTAACACATAAAGGGAGTTAATGATGGAGAATGTGAAGTTATACCGCAGTGTATCAAACCGGATGGTCGGAGGCGTTAGCGGTGGATTGGGAGGGTACTTAAATATTGACCCGATATTTATCCGCTTATTATTTGTATTGATTTTCTTTGGAACCGATTTTGGATTTATTCTGTATGTAATACTGTGGATTCTGATACCTGAAGAAGGCAAAGACTACGGATTTAAAGATGATTCCTTTAGTGACCGGGTTAAATCCATGGGAAATGATGTCCAGCAGGCAGTTACCCAACCTCATCCCCAGTCGGGATTGATTCTGGGTGCAGGCTTAATCATAATTGGCGGGATTTTATTCCTTGACCGCTTGAATTTTAGCTGGTTAAGCTGGATGGATTTTGATATTCTCTGGCCGCTAATTTTGATCGCCGGCGGTATCGTTTTGCTTATTCGCGTCCGGCAGGAGTGAGGGAAAAGATGACGACTGAAAACAAAAGAAACAAACGGCGAAGTTATTTTGGTCCAATCTTTTTAATAGCAATTGGGTTGGTATTATTGGCACAGAACCTGGGTTTCTTTCCCGGAGAAGGATGGGAGACAATCCTTAAATTATGGCCTGTATTGCTCATTGCCGCTGGATTGGATGATCTGTTCAGGAAAGAAGGTATTGCTTGGCCGATCCTCTTGATCGGGGCAGGAGCTTTTTTGCTGCTGAATAATTTTGGCCCTCAAGCCTGGATTAGCTGGACTCAAATACTCCACCTCTGGCCAATATTATTGATTGCTTTCGGTATTGACTTGATGTTTAAGGATCAATCCGGGTGGGCTACTGCTGCAGGAATTGTATTGACCATTGCTCTCATCGGCGGTGCAATCTGGATTGCTTCAACGGGGTTTAAGATCTCAGCAGAATATGTGGATATTCGTGAGAGTTATGATCTGGTTGTTGAAGACACAGACATTGACGTTTCCTTGAGTCTGGGGGAACTTATCATCTCGGCTGAATCACAGGAAGGAGTTTTAATCGCCGGCAGCATCACACCCAGTACCAAGAAGGAAAACCTGGTAGAAACGGGGGATCGTATCTCTTACCGATTGGAAAATAACAATCCGGCTTTTTACCCGCATTCTGCCCGCTGGGAATTGGGTCTAACCAATGAACTAAATTTGGAGCTGAAAGTAAATAATGGAGTGGGAGAGATGTTCCTGGGTCTGGAGGATTTGAACCTGGATTCCCTGGATGTCAACCAGGGAGTCGGCAGATTGGTTGTACGACTGCCTAAAACAGCGGCTGAGGAAGTTCTGATCAATCAGGCGATTGGTACAATCCATATCCAAATTCCTGACAATGTGAGAGTAATAGTCGATGCTCAGAATGGGTTATCGCGTGTAGAATTTCCCCCTGATTTTTCCTTAAGAAACGGGCTGTATTCTTCACCAGGCGCAAACAGAACAAACTCTGAATTATTTATTACAGTCGAGCAAGCTATTGGATATATTAATTTCCAATATGACAGGTAATGTATAAAAAAGTATATTTATAAAGCCGCAGGTTTGTCCTGCGGCTTTATTATTTTTTAATTTTTATTCGGCGCGGTTGATGCTATTTTCCTTACTGAAACCGTCAGGGTACCTATTAATCAATTTCTGAACGTTGTGATTGGCAATTTCTCCCAGGCTTAAACCAGCAGAGGTTGCTGCTTCAGCCAGGTACCATAACACATCCCCCAGTTCGTCTTCCAAGGCCTTTTTATCAAAGGGGTGTCCATGAGCAGTCATTTTTTTCACCAGGTTGGCAAATTCACCGGCTTCACCAGCCAGTCCCAGGGCAGAGACAATCAACCTTTTTTCCCCGTCTCCACCTGCGCCGGCAGATCTATTTGCAAGTGATTGATATTCAACAAGAGTCAATTTTTTAGGCATAGTCTGATGTTCTCCAATTATTCGGATAGTATTATGATCTTGGTGACTACCTGGCTTAATTCCGAGGTCAGATAGGGGTATGGGCTGGTGTTAAATATCTTCACCAGGGATTGGTAGTACCACAAAGTTCCAGCTTTCCCGCCCTTAAATTTGTCCCAAATATTTTTCTCATTTGATTGTAAATCGCGTAATATGGAATGGGCATTATGGACCTTATCTGCCAGGGACACCAACAGGATGGAATCTGGGGATTGTTTAAGTTTTGTAAGATAAGCTGTTTTCCTTCCTTTCCACTCTGGTTTTGGATCTGTGAAGGCATCTGTACATCCCTCAACAATCTCAGCGACTTCACTGCCAAACTGTTCTTCGATTTTCTGAAGAGTCTCATAGCCGCCCTGGTCTTCAACTGCATCGTGCAGCAAAGCGGCAATTGCCTGATTTTCAGATCCGCCATTTTCAATCACGATTGCAGTCACCGCCAGGAGGTGAGCGAAATATGGAATATGAGACCTTTTCCTATATTGGTTTTTATGAAGTTGAAAAGCAAAACCAAGAGCTGTTTCGAATCTAGAGGTTAAGGGGCTGCTCATAATTGTCCTTTGAGTTAATTCTTTATCTTAGCTCAGGGTATAAATATTGGGAGTATTATACTCTTTAATAAACGGGGCTGTTTCAAAGGTAATTATCACAGCTCATTGATCTATTCGCGATCCATCCTTTTGTCAGCCTGAACCCTTCGACAAGATATATGCCCCCCCGTTTGTCATCCTGAGCTTGCGAAGGATCCATGCTGAGATCAGGCTTCAAAAGTGACCAGAATTTGCAGGACTTGATGATTGGTTATTTGAGCTCTTGATGAATTCCTAGTTCCTCCCTTCGATATGCTTCCGCTCTGTGTCAGTACTTCCTTTGGTCGCAGGACAGGCGGAATGACAAATCTGTAGAGAGTTGATTTTTGGGACAGTCCGGGTCTGTAAACAAGAACAGGTAGATGGAAAAACAGAAATTTGCTAGCGGTTATTAGTTATCCCGGAACCTTGCCCCAGGAATAGAAGGTGGGCACGTAAATTAACCGGGATCCATTCTCCCAGGCTGCCAGCTCAGCTATTTTCAGTGCACTCAGTTCGGCAGGGGAAAGAAATCCTGCCAAATCTTCCATAAGTACCTGCCATTCTGACTCGACTTCTTCCTGGGAGGGTTTTTGTTCCCATTTGCCTTCATAGACACCGGTTTGAATATCAGCTAGTCCTGATTTCAGGAATAAGCTCTGCAATTTTCTCCCCATTCTGGGGTCGGCTCCAGCTTTCAGTAACCCGGAGATTTGATAATCCTTCATATCATTAAATTCGGGTGGAAAGTCTATTCTTCCTCCATAATCTGGCTCAGCAAAAGCGACAATGTGTCCTCCGGGTTTGGTTATCCGGATCATTTCTTCCAACGCTTTTGTTGGATTTTCTACCCACATTAGAAAATAATGGGACAGTACCAGATCATAAACATTGTCTGGGTAGGGAAGATGATGGACATCAGCGCTGTTAAAATGACAATCAGGGCAGGCCTGCCGGGCAACCAGCAGGTGCTCTTCGAGAATATCCGATCCGAAGATATCTGCCGGGGAGAGTGACTGAAGATCTGGGAGAAGTGCTCCTGTTCCACAGCCCATATCGAGGATTTTCCCCATCTGCTGAATGTTAAGTAAATCAAAAAAATACAAGCGCAATGCTCTAGTCCATTGCGCTTGTATCAGGAAACGATTTTGCCGATCTTGGATTGATAAGGGCATATTTCCTCTGGTTTCATTCTTTCGGACTTTGATGCCAGATTCCTTCCCAATCATCATCCAGAAGATTACCGAGGACCTGATTAATTCCCTGAGCGGGAAGAACATCTCCATCCGGCTCAACATAGAACCAGGCTTTGCCGGTACCTGAGGGCAATTCCTGATTGGTTTCCAGTTCTATCGATATGGGGTTATGCTCCGAATATGGGACTGGAATATCCCATTTCAGCGGTATCCCTGACTCAGCGATCAAAGTTTGAGCATTTGATAGAGCCTGAGTGAGCTTCGGGTCGAATGGCGAACTGACTGAGATAGATATTGCATTTGCTCCAAATTCCTTTAATTTCGCCAGGATTTGAGGTAGATTGGCTGTGATTTCTGATTTGATTGTAATGTGAACCGTGGTGTGAATATCCTCATCAAGAACAGATCTCAGGGCACCCCATGATGCTATGTCCGTGGGTGAAAGCACAAATAAAAGATGATCAAGTCCACTTTGCAGCAGTTCATTTCTAAACTTATCGTTAATAAGTTTGTATCCATCTGTCAGCAGTCCAGTGACCTGTCCATTATTTTCAGCACAGATAATCAAATCAATCAGATCTTCACGAATAGTTGGTTCACCTCCAGTGAATATCAGGTGAGGAATACCGGCTCGCCAGGATCGGTTGATGATTTTTTCCCATTCTTCAGTGGATAATTCCCGATCAACCCTTTTAACCGGGGCAAAATCCGGATGGCTTTTTTCTGGAAGTTGATAAGTTATCGCGCAGTCTAACCGGTAGGGAGCGGCTGCAGCGCCAGCATATGGATCCTCCCGGGAAATATCCAGAAAACTAACCGGATCGAGGTCAGGGGTTTCCAGTAATGTGCGTATTTTTTGTTTCAGATCAATAAAATCCGAACGGGCATCATTCCGGTTAATTTCGTAGCGATTGGTCATCAACCGCACTACTTCTTCGGGAGGAGTTTCTTTAACGAAGTGGTAAGCATATTCAGTTGCAGATTGATTCAGGTGAAGAATAGTGGAAGCATTAATAATCAGCAGACCTTCCCCATCAGCGGATACTCTCAGGTGAAGCCGGTATTGATTTTTGGCAGTCGTTGGAGATTGAAAATGGTAAACACCGGCCTGGATTGGTTTAGCCGGCTTAAACAGCTGAGTAATGCTGCTGAAAATACTATTCATATCCTGCTCCATTCAGGGAATAATTGTCCCTGCGGTGTGCTGTTTCTTTTAATAGTTATATCACCATGTATCATGGCGGATAAGATCAGACAGCGGTTTTCTGGTTTTATCCTTGGGTTTGTCCAATGGATATCCAAGCGGTGTAAATGCAATCGGTTCTACATGATCCGGCAGCTTGAGAAACTCTCTGGCCAGCGGGGGATTAAATGCGCCAATCCAGCAGGTACCTAAACCAAGATCTGCGGCCTGCAGGGTAATATGATCCACTACTATGGCTGCATCCACAGTCGAATAATTCGCATTGTCATATTTGTGGCGAATCCATCCTTTATCAGGAATGCTGCAGACGGCTAAGATAAGTGGCGCTTGTACAAACCAATCCCGGTTGTATATTTTCAGCAAATCTTCTGTTTTGTTTTCGGTTTTAATAATGATGATTTGAAAGGGCTGTTTATTAGCTGCCGTTGGCGCCAATCGGGCTGCGTTCAGCACCTTTTCTAAATGCTGACTGTCCACCAGCTCTGGTGAGTAGTGGCGGCAGCTATATCGCTTTTGAATTAATTGTTCAAAATCCATCCCAAACTCCTTTTAGGTTAAAGGTAAGACAAATTTCCAGGTTATAAAAGTTGTAAAAAGTGCCACAGCCAGAGCGTTGTTCCCGCCCCCAGCATGCCCAACCCTAATCCTGTAATAGTATCCGTAAGGTAATGAACTCCCAGGATCATCCTTCCCAACGTTACAAGTGTTGCCAGAAGCAAGAAAGCGGTTAAGAAAAGACCACTGTTGCCAGCAGCCACCGGAAGGATCAGAGCAAGGTACCAAATCCGCAAAGTATCTCCACTGGGAAAGGATGGGTCAACAGGGCTTTTGGGTTGGAGCATCTCAATATCCAGATGAGCGATAAAAGGTCTGGGACGTTTAAAGAAATTTTTTAGAATATTTTCTATACCGACGGTAACCAGGAAAACCGTTAAAGCAATTGTCCCCATTTTTAATTTTAGGCTGATTAATAATAGCAAAGAAACAACGGCGAATGGTGTCCGTCCAAAGAACCAGATTTCCTGGAAAATAGTAAGCCAGGGCTTATTCTTAAATAAACCTTGCACCTTGCGGACGATTTGGGTTTCCCTTGTTTTTACACCAGCGAATAGATGGGCGCAGCCGATCAAAAGCAATCCAAAACCAAGAAGTTGATAGATCATTTTCTTTCATCCTGTAAATCTGGACATACCGGATAAAACATTAACCACTGTTCAGGAACTTTCCGGATGAAGCCTTCAATTTTTTCCAATACCATTTCTGTATTTAAAATGATTTCATCCAGCTTGTTTTTGTACCTTTTTAGAGTGATTGGTCCTGAAGTCATAAAACCATACTGGCCAGAGGGAAGCATATAGGCAGCGACAGGAATCACCGGTACGTCCGCTGCAAGCGCGGTTGTGATGTATCCAACAGGGAGTGGGCTGGGCTTGCCGAAGAAGTTTACATAATGTTTCTTTTTTCTTCCCGGGACGGGACGGTCCACACCCGTTGCAGCGACGCCGCCATTCTTCAGAAAGGTGACGATTTCAGCTTCAAACTTGGAATCGCCCAAAGGCGCGATATCCATCCCGAAGGATGCCCTGATCTTATTCTGGAGCTGATAGCCGGTTCCGGGGTTGGGATAGGACAGTACTTTTCCTTTAAATCCGTGTTGAACCAATTCGCACACCACCAGGTCAAAATTGCTGAGATGGGGTGCGATTACCATGTATCCCTGATCCTGTTGGCAAATCTTGATGAAATCCCTCATTGGTTCCGAAAATGGAACCATGGATTCCAGCTTTTCAGGTTTATTGAAGAAGTGATTCAGATCATAGTAGCATTTACCTGCATGATCGAGGACTTCTTTTGTTTTATTGACAAGTTCCTGGTGAGAATTGGTCTCACCATTGACTATAAATTGATTGGCGCGGATTGATCTGGTTATATCCGCGTTCTCAAATCTGGATACCAGGGTGGCAATCGATTTGGTGACTCTGTACCCAACCTTCGGGGAGAGGTACCGGCCGATCATTATCGATACCCGTACTGAGAATTTGCTGTTGAGAATTCCTTGAAGGGCCATAGTGGTTAACTAAATCAGGAAAAACACCTGTCTAAATTGATTCAGATTGTTCTGAATTGATTGATTTAATTCCTTCACTTAAAACCGGCACTCCCCGGAGAACACAAACAATGACACTGATCCAGGTAAGGGCCATTGCCACTTGATAAATCAAGAGGGTCCAACCAGAGCCTGTGGAGGGCAGCGCGAAAGACAAGGTAAGAAAGCCAGCAGCGGCAGCTTTTACTGTGCCATACAGCGCACGCATGAAACGGGATTTGACCAGAAAGCGATTGACTGGTGATTGAAGTTGTTCAAAAGCACTGACGCCTTCTTTCATGCCAATTGAACGGATTGCATCTACCGAAGTTCCCCTGATTAGAACAATAATGGGGACGAGAACAGATATTAAACCCAGGTGAGCATAAACAACCCAGAGTACATATTCCAGAGTGCGGTCAGTAGCAATGTCGAACACGCTCCCTAACAAAGATGTCTCATCGCGTTTGCGGGCGACCCAGCCGTCCAAAGTATCAAGGGAAAAGATCAGGATGATTAGCGGGACATTCCACAGGTGCGCAGTCTCGCCACCATAGTACATCAAGGCAAGATACAAAAATAAGAGAGGATAACGGGATAAAGTTATTAAATTTGCCATAGCGATTTATTGTTCCATTGGTTTTAGAATAATTATGAGGGCGAAGGTATCAAGGGATAAACGGTCCGGGGGTGTTCGGCATAAGCCAGTGGGCACCCCGCCCCACATTCTTCCAGTAGGCTGCATGTATTACATTCCTCGGGGACATAATGCCGCTCCCTCAATTCTATTGCGAGATCATGTTCCCAGATCGACTTCCAGGAATCGTTTAGGATATTACCCAATTGGTTGTAATAGGATTGGCAGGGAATAACTCCACCGTCCGGCTCGACGCACATATTATAAAGTGCCGCAGTACAGCCTTTAATACCCAGGTTCATTTCCAGCGGGTTTAGATGGCAGTAGAGAGTAGGTGTGTACCAGATTAATTTCTGCCCGGTTAACTGGATTTTTTCTTGAGCGAGGACTAAAAGCGGCTTGAGTTCTTCTTCTGATAAGCCGGTTCCTACATCTTTGCCCCTTCCAGAATAGATCAATGCGTTTAATCCAATAGTCGGTACTCCCAGTTCTGCTAGAAAATCCAGGGTTTCTCCCATACTATCTTGATTATGTTTCAGCATGGTTGTATTGGTCATCACAAACAAGGAGCTGTTTAAAGCGTTCTTTACACCACTGATGGTCTGCTGCCAGGCTCCCTTGAGGTTCACCATTTTGTCGTGAACGGCCGGATTGTGCGATTCAACTGTTATCTGGATGTGATCTAATCCTGCTTCCACAAGCTGGCCCACATAAGATGGATCAGACAGTTTCCTGCCATTTGTATTTAGTCCCGTGATTTGCCCTTTGCTTTCCGCATATGCTATCAATTCAGGAAGGTCATTTCTTAGCGTTGGTTCCCCGCCCGTGAAAATTAAATGAGGAATGCTCAAATCCCACAAACGATCGATAATCTTTTTCCAGTCATCGGTACTTAGTTCCGGGTAGGATCTCAGCCGGGCGTTATAACAGTGGGGACAGTCGTTGTTGCAGCGATATGTGATCGCTAAATCCATCCTGTAGGGGGCAGAGGGATGAAGGCTGTAGGGGGCATTTATTTCCACCCCGGAAAAGGTATTTACCGGTTTGCCATTGGCGTTAATAAAGGCTTCCAGGTCCCTGGTGATTAGCTCAATATCCTGAGCTGCGGTATCAGGTGGGATATCGAAAATCCGGTCAAACTCAATCCTGATTTCCTCTTCAGACCGCCCCTCAAGATGAAAATAAGCAATGTAAGCCGCGGTAGGGTTGAGGTGAAGGATCGAGTTAGCATTAATAACCAACGTTCCGCAGCCATCAGGATCAATTCTGAGATGAAGACGCGTTTTGGTTTCAGGAGTTTCTTTTCTGAAATGATGAAGCCCGGGAGGGATTGCGCAGCGTGTTTCAGCAGGCATTACTCCCCGCATATTTCGCGGCTTTCCCTGAAATATTTTTGTAAACATGGTTTTTAGCGACCGCCACCCGCACAGGCACAGGCGCATCCTGCACAAGCACAGGCACAGGCACAGGAGCTTCCTCCGCTGCCGCTGCTCCAGCTTTTCCCACTGGAACTGGTGGGCTTGGGAACCGGGTTTGTTTTCTGGGTGATCCTGCTGGTGAAATCTGTGATATTGCCAACCACGTCGCTTGAAAAATTAGAGATCCCGGTAGCCATCGAAGCGGCAAAATCACCTCCTGGCAGATTGGGTAAAGCGCCGCCGGAACGGCTTGGGCTGCTTGTTCTGGCACTTGGCCCAGCAGTTTGAGTTGTTCTGTAGGAGGGATCATATCTACCCCACCATAATGGGACAAAGACAGGGCCTCTGCGGAAAACATCCTGGGTTTTGTCTTCGAAGTCTCCGTCAAGCATGGTCCACCCCATGTGAGCGTTGTATTTCTCGCTTTTTACCTCAGGGGTGTCGGCATCTTCTACCTGTTTCCAGGCTCGTTTGATAATATCTTCGTAGTAGCGGACAGATTCCTTGTGGCTGAATCCTTCCATCTTTTTACCGACGCTCTTAATCAGGCTGATCATTAAATCTTGCAGTTCGGTTTTTCGAATCCGATCTGTATCTTTCTGAAACGCTTCGATAAATTGAGTTTCATATTTTCTGAGATTTCCTGGTAAAGGATCGCTGAATTCCAACTTCAAAGGATCCTGGCTGATAACCTGGGCTGCGTCCTTCTGAAGTAGTGAAAACAAGATCATGGTGAAAATTTTGTCAGCAGGACGTTCCAGGAGAATAGCAGCTTCAATTGCGGTTAGACCGCGTTTAATGCCGTGTCCCTCAATACGGATTTTTGGTGGGAGGTATTTCATTTTCCGTTTCTTGCTGCTGGAAACAGAAACGACAATGACCAACACCATAAACAAGGCGAATCCACTTACGCATACAATTCCGGTAACAGCTTCTGCCGGAATACCTAATTGCTGCCAGAGACTTGGCTTGGATACTGCAGATGCCGGCACATATGACGACGGAAAAGATGCGCCAAATTTATAGCGAGCAGAGGCATCGCCACTTGTATTCCTCCAGGTATAGGTGATCCGTCCCAGAGAATCCTGCCCGGCAATAGGGGAGGATGAGAATCCATTGGGCGAAGAATGCCAGCGGGGTTCTTCAGGTTTTACACCAGGGGGCAGGTGAAATATGACTGTGATATCTGTAGTTCCTGCGACGTACTGGGATCCAAAGTAGGATGGCATAAAAACTGCGCTTGCATAATCATCGGATCCAGTGTCAGGAAACAAAACATCTTCGATATCGTTTATAAAAACCCTGACCACACCCTGCCCGCTAGGAGGTATCGAATTGGAGCCTAACCCCACGGCAACACCTGTTCCGCTGCCTTCGTACCCGGAACTGGAAATGTAGGAAAGCGATTGGCCGTTTATGTCGGCTGAAATGTTGCTATCAGAATATTGGTTGTTAGGCAAACCTACGTCCACGTACTCGATAGTATGTCCCTCTGGCTGATTAATAAAAAAGAATTCATATATCAAATCCAGCGTACCGTCAGCTTCCCAAAAGACATGGACAGTTTCTATGTCCAGTCTGAAGTAATAACTCTGCGCAAGTGCAGAGCTGGGAATCAGCAGAACAATAAGCAGCAGGAGAAATAAAGCAGTTTTTTTCATGGATAGCCTCTTCCTGGTTACCATTTTGGCTCTTCAGTAAGTTGATATGTTGTTCCACACGATGGACAGGAAACCACAGGGGCGCCAGCGACCATGGATATATGCTCAGGACTTAACGGACTTCCACAGGACTTACAGGTGAGTGAATCCAGATTAACATCTCCGGATAGATCTATTTTGACTGTTACTTCTTCATCTCCGGTTGTCTGTTTTCTCCCAGCAAACCAAATAATTCCAAACCCTATCAGCACACTTATGGTGCCGACGATAATCCAGGATGGTTGCCCTTCTGAGCCAAAAGCACCCCAGATAAAAATCACACCAAAAAAAATCGCAATAGCTGCAAAGATATAGCCGATTAGTTTTCCAGCAGACATGATCGCTCCTCATAAAATAGATTTTGGGAAATCATTTTATTAAGTATAAGAAATAATTTGGTAACTTACTGATAGTTTTAAGTTGGATAATTCTTTCATTATCCGTAAGCATTATACCAATATCCTCACTGGGCAGGAATTAAATTCCAGCTATTCCAAAAATGGCAAGGGGATTATTCCACGACGGATATAAGCTATAATGGGATTTATGGAATACAACCCCCACCAACAACGTTTGGTAGAGCTCCAGCAGCTGCTAAGATCACATAATTATCGCTATTATATTCTTAATAATCCGGTAATCAGTGATAACGAATATGACAATTATTACAGAGAACTTTTGGAGCTAGAGGAAAAATATCCTGCATTAAAAACTCCCGATTCTCCAACACAACGGGCTGGTACTCCCCCTTCTGAAGCATTCACCCGACTGGAGCACCCGGCGCCGATTTTGAGTCTCGACAATGCCTTTTCAGCGGATGAGTTGAGAGCCTGGCAGGAACGGATATCCCGGCTGGATGAAAGTGCGGCAGGCGCTGAATTTATGATGGAGCCGAAGCTGGATGGATTAACAGTTGTGCTGCATTATGAAAACGGTTTGTTTACCAGGGGTGCAACCAGGGGAAATAGTGTAATTGGCGAGGAAATTACGGAGAATCTAAGAACGATCCGAACGCTGCCGCTTCGAATTCCGCCAGATCCGGAAAGCACGGTGCCTCCGCAAAACCTTGTAGTCAGAGGGGAGGCGTTTATCCGGATATCTGACTTTGATAAACTGAACAAATACCTCGAAGAAGCAGGGGAAAGAACATATGTAAATCCACGAAATACAGCGGCAGGATCATTGCGCCAGTTGGATTCTTCATTAACTGCAAAACGTCCGCTGACTCTACTTGTGTATCAAATTGTAACCAGTTCCGATACTTTGCCAAGGACGCAAAAAGAAACCCTTTCTTACCTGGAGCAGCTGGGTTTTCCAACTCCGGATTTCGATTTTTGCCCTGATCTGGATGCTGTGATCAATTCCCTGGAGGACTGGGAAGACCGACGTCGGAAACTGGACTATGAGATTGATGGTGTGGTTATTAAGATCAATGATCTGGATTTAGCTGATAATCTGGGAGTGGTAGGAAAAGCGCCCAGAGGGGCAATTGCCTTTAAATTTCCTGCCCAGGTTGTAAATACTACACTTGAGGATATCAGAGTAAATGTCGGTAGAACTGGTGTGTTGACACCTTATGCAGTTCTTGAGCCAGTGGAAATTGGAGGTGTGACTGTAAAACAAGCTACGCTTCACAACTTTGATTTCATCAGCGATAAGGATATTCGGAAAGGTGATCGGGTAATGGTGAAGCGGGCGGGAGAAGTAATTCCGTATATTATGGGACCAGTGAAGGACATCCGGACAGGAGCGGAAAGGGTTTATTCACCTCCTGAAATTTGCCCAGTATGCCAAGAACCAGTTGAACACATTGAAGGGGAAGTCGCCTGGTATTGTGTTAATTCCAGCTGCGAAGCGCAGTTGATCAGGAATATTGAACACTTTGTCTCCAGGACGGCTATGGATATTGTTGGTTTGGGGATTAAGATTGTTGAACAACTGGCCAATGAAGGCCTGATAACCAGTGTAGGGGATTTATACAGTCTGCAGAAGGCTGATCTATTGAAGTTAGAAGGGTTTGCCGAGAAAAAGGCAGACAACCTTTTGGAGGCAATTACCCAATCAAAAAACCAGCTCCTGGATAGATTGATCACTGCGCTGGGGATCAGGGGAGTAGGGGAGGTAGTCTCAGGAATATTAGCCAGGAATTACAGGAACTTGGATGCACTTAACCAGGCTTCTTTGGAAGAGTTGGAAAATATCCCGGGAATTGGACCGAATATAGCTCAGGCAATCATTGATTGGTTCAACCGTCCAACTAACCAGCAAGTTCTTCGGAAATTAAAGGAAAATGGAGTTTGGCCTTCTGTTGAGACTAAAACCAAAGTAAGCCTTAAGGACTTGAAGTTAGCCGGGCTGGTTTTTGTCCTCACTGGAAAATTAAAAAGTTACACCAGGGGAGAAATTAAAGAGATTATTCAGGCATCAGGCGGCAAAGTGACTGGATCAGTCAGCGCTAATACAGACTACATTCTGGTTGGAGATGATCCGGGATCAAAGCACGATAAAGCGCAAGAACTGGGAATTAAAATTATCATTGAGGACGAGTTCAGAGCGATGATCAAGGATTTTAACAATTAAAAAAAGGACTAAAACTGGCAGAAAATAAACGGATGTATTTAAAAAAGGGGCGGGAAAAACCAATTCTTCACCGGCATCCCTGGATTTTTTCCGGCGCAGTGGATCGAGTGGAAGGAGATCCTTTGTCCGGGGAAACAATACAGATTCTTGATAAAGGAGGGTCTTTTTTAGCCTGGGGATCCTACAGCCCGTCATCACAAATCAGAGCGAGAATTTGGAGCTGGATTCCTGAAGAACTTATCTCCCGGGATTTCTTAAACGCCAAGATTAAACGCAGTTTGGAATATCGAGACCTGATAGGATTGAACTCCCAGATGAAGCGGCTGGTATTTGCGGAATCGGATGGGCTACCGGGATTGATTGTCGATAAGTATGCGGAAACTCTGGTTGTGCAGTTTCTCTGCGCCGGCAGCGAATATTGGAAAGACGAGATTGTTGAAATTCTGAGAGATTTAACCGGCGCCGCAACAATTTATGAACGATCCGATGTTAAGGTAAGGAAGTTAGAAGGGCTGCCTCTGCAGAGTGGAACGTTGTTTGGGCCGGATCCAGATCCCCTGTTGAAAATTAGGGAGCAAGACCTGGAGTTCTGGATTGATATCCGTAATGGCCACAAAACTGGCTTTTATCTTGATCAACGTGAAAACAGGGATCTGGTGGGGAGGATGTGCAAAGGGAAATCCGTACTGGATTGTTTTTGTTATTCAGGCGGGTTTTCAGTACATGCGCTTAAGAATGGGGCTGAATCAGTTACCCTGGTGGACGAGTCCAGGAAGGCATTGGACCTGGCTGAAAAGAATGCCGCAGAAAACAAGCTGGAAGGTGGAAAGATAGATCTTCTCCAGGGAGATGTCTTTCAGGTACTGCGAAAATTCCGGGACCAAGCCAGGAAATTTGATGTCATCGTTCTTGATCCACCCAAGTTTGCACCCACGGCTTCCTTCGCGGATAAAGCTGCCCGGGGCTATAAGGACATCAATTTATTAGCCTTCAAATTACTGAAACCAGGAGGAATGCTAGCCACATTTTCTTGTTCCGGTGGAATCAGCCAGGACTTCTTCCTTAGAATTTTGTCAGGTGCTGCCCAGGATGCAGAAATTAATGCTAGAATACAAGTACATATGGGACAAAGTGCAGACCACTCAGCCAACTTGAGTTTCCCGGAAGGGATTTACCTCAAGGGTTTTGTCATTCGTTTAGCGTAAAGAGGAGGTTTGAGATGTTTTCAGAATCCGGTCAGGGATTGGTTGAATATGCCCTGATTCTTGTTTTCGTATCGATAGTATTGGTAGTAGTCGTATCAATCTTTGGTACTGGGATAGCTAATGCTTACAGCAACATTATCAGTAATATTCCCTGATAAAATTTGAGATGTAAATTTATATTAATTTGAAATATTTACTATCCTATTCGATCAAATATAATGACAAAAGCGAGGAATTTTCCTCGCTTTTGTATTTCTTCATTTTCCTGAAAACCGGAGTTTACGGATTTGCTCTCAGCTAGCGATCTGATTCAGAAAGAGGTGTTTTTCCGGATGGATCGTAAACATAAACATGATCCCCGATGCTGGCCCAATTAAACAGCCAGTGAGAATCACCGACTGACATATTTACACACCCATGCGATTGCGGGTATCCCAGATTTGCCCGCCAATAGGCACCATGAAAAGCTCGGCTCTCATCAAAGTACATGGTCCAGGGAACATTCTCAAGATTGTAGGCATCATCCGGGTCAGTCAACCAACGCATCCGGGTTAGAGCTTCTTTTTCCTCGATTGTAAAAATACCTGGATAGGTATAGTAGGGACCAATCCCGCTGGCAATCAGGGATGAAAATACCAATTCTCGGTTCTCGTATACAGTTATAGTTTGCTCATAGAGGTTGATTTCAATCCACCGGTTCCAGGTCATTCCTTCAGGAGGCTCCGAACGAGGTGAAACTTTTGCGACAGCGGTCTGGATTACCCACTCATCTGGACCAACCATATACCAGTCCCATTTCCCGACAGTTTGTACGTCATAAATCTGCACTAATTGCTGATGATCCAGATCTCGGCCGGTATAGTCAACAGTGTCATAACCGGGGGTCCGTTTGGTTTCAGCTTTTCCACCGGCTGCAAACATAGATAGAATCCAACCAAAATCTTGTTTTGGGGTTTCTGTAAATTCCATGCCTTGAAAAAAGGGAACGTCGGTGAGTGCCAGGTCTGATCCAGACATCCAGCCCACATCTGTGTAGTGATAGTATTTCCCCTGGCTGTATGCAGTTTGAGAAATGGAAACATAATTAAAACCCGGAGTAATCCGGCGGATGATATTTCCCTTATTGTTGTTGACAGCATCATTCAATGTGCGGAATATTGGCGCTGGCGTTCTGTCAGGAAGCACATAAGCGTATTTATATTCCAAATCTGCCAGGGATGGGTCTGGGTCCTGGATCGGGAGGGGAGTTTCCGGGAATGTTATTCCTATCTCAGCCATGTCCAGAAGATAAGCTGTGGGACCTAGCGGCATGCAATCCTGGGTGGAATAGTAGAAGATGTCTGGTGGGCAAAGGGGTATGGATCTGTCTTCATTTCCTTCAGCAAGGGTAGTGGAAGGGATCAAAGCCAGAAATAATCCGGAAAGGATGGCAGTTAAAAGACGTCTACTCATAAAAATCCACGTTGATACGGTTATCTCCAGAATGTTATTGTCTAGGTTTTTAGTTCAGCAGGTAGATGCTGAACGTCAATGGTCGCCTCGTCACAGAAGATCATTGCTCTTTCTATGACGTTTCGTAGTTCCCGAATATTACCCGGCCATTGGTATTTTTTTAGCAAGGCCAGCGCGGCCGGTGTCATATTCTCTATATTTAGACCCATTTTTGGATTATTTGCTTTAATGAAGTGACCTGATAGCCCCGGGATATCTTCTGGATGTTCCCTTAAGGGAGGGATTTCCAGATTTATCACCTTTAACCGATAATATAAATCTTCCCGGAATGCTCCTGTCTCAATCAACGAGGGGAGGTCTCTATTGGATGCAGCTAAAATTTGGACATCTACCTGGATTGAGGTTGTGCTGCCAACTCGCCGGAAAGTCCGCTCTTCCAATGCCCGTAGTACTTTGGCCTGCATATCGGAAGACATGGAGGATATTTCGTCCAAGAATAATATTCCTTCATCGGCTACTTCTAATAATCCGCGTTTCCTTTTTTGCGCCCCTGTGAACGCGCCGGCTTCATATCCGAACAGCTCAGATTCCAGCATTGTATTCTGGACTGCAGCGCAGTTGATATCAATAAATGACTTGTCACTGCGTGGACCCATTCGGTGGATTGCGCGGGCCAAGACTTCTTTTCCTGTGCCTGTTTCTCCGGCTATCAATATTGATGTTGATCTTTTGGCTGCCCGTTGAGCCTGGGCAAAAACATCGCGCATGATATCGGAATTGATCACAATCGAATCCAGCGAATCGCGCTGGGTTTTCCGGTAATGATTTAATTCTTCCCTCATCTCCACGATATCCTGAGCCCGTTTAATGGATTGTTCAAGCCGTTCAAATTTGATGGGTTTTTGGATGAAATCATGGGCGCCGTTTTTCATAGCTTCAACAGCCATGTCAATTTTTCCATGGGCAGTGATCATAATGATCGGCGGACGACTGGCTAACTGGGATGTCTCTGCCAGTAAATCCGGGCCATAGCCGTCTGGAAGCTGAACGTCCAGAAGGACAATATCCGCTTCCTGGGCTGCGAGATGTTTTCGGGCGGTTTTCAAATCTGCCGCCAGAAGAACTTCATACCCCTCAGATTCCAAATAACTGCCGATATTATTCCTGGCATTTTTTTCATCATCTACAAGCAAGATGGTTGCGGTCATTCCTTGAGTTCCTCCTCATTGGCTCCGGGAAGAATAATTTGAAAAGAGGTACCTTCCGGGAGGGGGACTAATGTGATTGTTCCTTCATGCATGGTAATAATCTGTTTGGTGATGGATAAGCCGAGCCCTGTTCCATCTGACTTTGTAGTGAAAAATGGTTCAAATATATGATCCTGGGCTTCCAGGGGAATACCCGGACCGGTATCGAGGACATCAATCTGTATTCCCGTCGCTCCTGTGATTTTTTGGATAGACTTTAATCTAACAGATAAAACACCGCCGTCAGTTTCTTCCATTGCTCTTACTGCATTACTGACCAGGTTATTGAATACCTGGCCTAGAGCCCGTTCATCCCCAAGAACATAAGGGAGATCGGGTTCGACTTTAAGAACGTGGGTGACTGAAGTTCTTTTCATGCGCGGTACCCAGCGGTTTAGAATCTGACCGATCAGGCCTGGAAGGTCTATTGGGTTTTTATGATAACTCTGGGATTTAGAAAAAGTGAGCACCGTATCCACAATGTGAGTGAGTCGGTCACAATCATCATTTATTCCTTTAAGAACATCGCGTTGTTGGAAGTCTTCCGGGAGAATTTTCTCCAGCAGCTGAACACCTGAGGAGATGTTGTTAATGGGGTTTCGTATCTCATGCGCAAATATCGCGTTCATTTGGCCTACCAGTGCCCGGCGTTCAAGCTGCTGGGTTTGAATGCGGACTTTTTCTTCCTTGCTGATATCCTGGACAAAAATCAAAATACCCTGAATTTCATCGGTATCCGGTTTTGTCACAGGAAAAGTTTTAATTAGCGCCGGAAATTCACTGCCATCCCGATGATGAATTTTAAGTTGTCCCAAGTCGTGGGTGGGTATATTGGCTAAAGCCTCCTGGAGTGCAGGAGTTAATCGGTCTGTGCCAATAACGACATCATCAATATGGCGGTTAATGACTTCCTGTTCAGCATAACCAAGAATTTGCTCCGCTGAGGGGTTTACCTGTTCAATCAGAAGCTCCGGATTTAAATAGAGGATCCCTTCAGGTGTATATTTGTTGATTGTATCCCCGATGGCTTTTTTGAGAGCTGTCTTAGTTAAACTGTCACTAAGGTTTGAATTGAGAATGAAGTTGTTAAAAACACCTTCAGTAGCTGCTACCAGCAATTTCATCGCTGCCAGAGAGGCTTGTCTCTCGGGAGGATATGAATCACTTGGCCCCATGGCGACTATCAGGCCGCTAATTGAATTTTCATCATCCAGTGGTGATGAAATTACGAAGGAGGAGCCCATCTGAGCCGCTCGTTCCATCAGAGGAGAGAGCGGTGGTTTATAAGGAGGTGAAAATTGACTGTCCTTGTAATGAGAGAAAAAATCTGCAGTGGAGATAGTTGGGGGTAAAAAATTAGATGGATTGTCCAGAATAACAGCTTTCAACTGAGGATGATTTGAGTCAATTTTGTATATACCCAAAGATTCTGCAGAGAGCATATTCTTGCCAACCTGAATAATGATATCCAGCGCTTGATCCAGGTCAGTTTGATAAAAGACTTGGGACAAGGCCAGTATGCCATCAAACTGGGAAGATTCCAGGGCTGCGGAAATATTGCGCCTGCTTGAATTTCCAAGTATGTTCAGCCGGAAAATTGTGAAACGTTTGGATTTGCCCAAGGTGTTTGCCCGGACTGAGGTGGTGATTTTTAGTTTCCGGCGGGTGATGAGGTCAAGCTCCCGTCCCTGGATACTGTGTAGTTCAAGATTGAGAGCTGGATCCTGGGTGATGGATAGTAATTTTGGAAGCAAGGTCTCAAGGTGGAGAGATAATAATTCTTTTCGTGTATAGCCCGTCAGTTCCGACATCGAGGCATTTACTGCCAATATTTCAAGAGCAGGATTGGATACCAGGATAGAAGGATCAGGAGAGATATCCAGCAGGTGGCTTATCTCATCGGAGATCAATTCTATTTCATCTGAAGATCTTGAAGGGTTAGAAATCAACGATACCATAGACCTTTAAACTTTCTGGCGCAGGCGGGATGATAATATGCCTTCCATTGCCCGATATTTAGCGACTGTTCTCCGTGCAATATTATACCCGGCTAGGGATAATTCCTCGACAAGTTCAGTGTCAGTTAGAGGGGTATCCTCGTTCTCGACTAAACGGAGGAGAGTGGTTCTAACGGGCAAGCTGCGGTCAAAAAACCGTTTGAGGGGAATGATTTTTCTGTTGGGGAGTTGAACAGATTTGTCGGAGACTGCCCGGGATATAGTGGACTCGTGAACTCCCAGGTGTACTGACATTTCAGCTTGAGTTTGAGGCTGCATTGATGCTGGGTCGCCGCTGAGAATATAACTCCGCTGTTCTGTAACAAGCTTGGTCATCAACTGTTCCATGGTGTGATTGCGCTGCTGGAGGCATTTGATAAGCAGCCCGGCATTTTCTATGTCTTTTGCCCAAGCCTCGCTTTTTTCATCCGGGGCTTGTTTTTGTGCTTGCCGGAATAGAGGATTGATGCGCAGGGTTCCCCGGTAAGGGCTGATTATTTCAACGATTAATCTCCGCTGGGGCGAATTTTCAACCTCCTTAAGGATAATGTCCGGTTGATGGTAGGCCTGGGTTTGAGGTTTGCTGGGTTGGCGAAAATCTCCCCAGAATGCCCGACCTGGATAAGGATTGAGGTTTGCCCGGATAAACTCAGCAATTTCCTGGGCATGTTCATAAGAGGTATTCAGCTCTTTCGCCAGTTTTCTGTAGCTGTGCTTGCTGAGATCCTTCATGCCTTTTTGAATTGCTTCTTCGGCCAGCCGAGGCACATTGGTATCTTCTTTCAATAAACTCAATTGAATTAATAATGCTTCAGTTGGAGAGGAGGCGCCTACACCTGCCGGCTCGGCATGTTTGATGATATCTGCTACCCGGGTTACCCTGGAGAGCGGAACATGGTAATACTGGCTGATTTCCTCCAGGGGAACAGACAACAATCCATCTTCGTCCAGGTTGTTGAGAATATGAGCCGCAATGAGTCTCTCGTCTTCCCGGATTTCAGGGGCTATCTGGCGGAGAACAAAGGAGGGTAAATCCTCAACCTGGGGAGCAAGATTATCATAAGAAACTTCATTTGATCCCCGCTGTCCACCTTTATTAGTATAGGAACCAGGGAAATCTTCCGGAGACGAAATGAAGACAATTGGTTCATCCAGCTTGTTATCATATGATTGACTGCAAACTGGGCAAGGCCCTGGTGTTGATATTATTCGTCCACAGCTGGGGCAGCGCCGGTCTTCAACGATTTCTAAAGCCGGATTATTTGCCAATTCAGTCCGAATTTTCTGCCGGATTTCCGTCGCTGGCATTTGGAGCAGGGACATGGTTTGGGCGAGGTGAGCGGTAACTTGCGGTCGCAGCACTTGATTTTGAATTTGGAACATAATGTTCTCCTCCTAAAGTATAGCGTTATATCTCAAATGTTGCAAGATGTATGCCAAACTAGTAGCAATATTTGTACCGGAGTATCTCAAATGAAAAATATTAGGGAGGAGAGCGGAGCTGGAAGCTGAGTGGTAAAATTAAGTTAAGATATCTCAGAGAGTATTTGGCACTCAAAACGCCAGTAAATTGCGTGTAGGCAATATGGATAACAGATCAATTTTCCTTAAATTATTTCTTTTAACATGTTTAATTATACTTTTTACAGTTATTTTTTCCGCTGGATGCAGTGAATATAATGAGATAGAAAAAGAAATTCCTGGTTTTAATGGTGAGAGGGCATACAGTGATGTCGAATACCAGGTATCTCTCGGTCCCCGAATTCCTGGTACGCCAGGACAAGACCAGATTCTAAAGTGGCTGAACGAAGAATTAACACAATATGGATGGGACGTAGAGTTGCAGGTCCATGAGATAAAAGGAAAAACTATAACAAATTTAATTGCCAGCAGGGGGGAGGATGGTCAATACATTCTACTTGGAGCACACTATGACACCAGGATTTTTGCTGATCTTGATCCGGATCCTGGGCTGAGAAATTCTCCAGTGCCGGGCGCTAACGATGGGGGATCAGGTGTAGCTGTCTTGCTTGAAATGGCAAGAATTCTTCCTGATGATTTACATATGCCGGTTCAGATAGTGTTTTTTGATGCAGAAGATAATGGAGGTATAGGAGATTGGGATTGGATTCTAGGGTCCCGTGCTTTCGTTAAACAATTGGAAATTCCGCCGGAAGCTGCGATTATTGTGGACATGGTCGGAGATGCTGATTTGAAAATTTATAAGGAATATAATTCAAATGATGATTTAATTGAGCAGATCTGGGAAAAGGCAAGATTACTGGGATACGATGAGGTGTTTTTATCAGAATATAAGTTTTCAGTGCTGGATGATCACACTCCGTTTATCGAAGCGGGAATCCCAGCGGTGGATATAATTGATCTGGATTACCCTTATTGGCACACAACCGCTGACACTGCGGACAAGGTATCCGTTGAGAGCTTGCAAATTGTTGGTGATACTTTATTGGCCTGGATTTTGTCATTAGAGTAATTTTTAAATAGATAAATATAAAAAGAGAGTTTTATGAATCAGGGTAAACAACCGAAAGGGTTAAAAGTAGATCGGGCTTTGTTAGTTGGCGTAGAAATATTTAACGACAAGAAGGTACTGTCCTTGGAAAATTCACTGGCTGAGCTTCGTCGATTAGCGGATACAGCTGGATTTGAAGTGGTTGGTGAAGTTACTCAAAAAATGAGTCGTCCCAACCCGAAAACTTTCATTGGAACCGGGAAGGTGAAAGAGGTGAAATCCATCGCAGATGAACTGATGGCCGATGTGATTTTATTTGATGATGAACTATCACCCCGGCATCAACGGGAACTTGAGGAATTATTGCGGCAGGATACTCGGATTATTGATAGGACAGCATTGATCCTGGATATTTTTGCGCAGCATGCTAATACAAGTGAGGGCTCTCTGCAGGTCGAGCTTGCTCAGTATGAATATCGCCTTCCGAGGTTGACCAGGGCCTGGACTCACCTGGTAAGACAGGCAGGTGGAGGCGGTGGGAGAACGGGAGGAACTGCCGGTGTTGGGCTCAGGGGACCTGGAGAAACCCAGTTGGAGGTTGATAGGCGGGATATTCGGCGCCGAATAAGCCATATAAAAGAAGAACTAGAGAAAGTACGGGCGCACAGGCAGCGTCACAGGACGAGGAGAAAGGAATCCAATATTCCGATAGTCTCCCTTGTAGGGTATACCAACGCTGGGAAATCCACCTTGTTAAACCAGATTTCTGGCGCTGATGTGTACGTGGCAAATAAATTGTTTGCTACCCTTGATCCCACTACCAGGCAGGTGGAATTGGCGGATGGTCAACAAATTCTAGTCACTGATACGGTTGGATTTATCCAGAAGCTGCCCACAACACTGGTGGCAGCTTTCCGGGCAACTTTGGAGGAAATCGCAGAAGCAGATTTGCTTTTACATGTTGTTGATGTGACCCACCCGCATGCCATGTCACAGGCAGAAGCAGTCCACAATACCTTGGAAATTATCGAGGCTCAAGATATCCCCAGCATACCGGTGCTGAATAAAATTGACCGGTTGAGTGATCCGGAAGGAGCTCAGCATGCGCTGGATTCTTTTCCGAATGCAGTCGCAATTTCTGCACTAAGAGGGGACGGGATATTGGAACTGCTTCAAACTATAAAAAACAAATTGTATGAATCATATGAAACAGTTCAGGTTGAGATTCCCTACAATATGGGAGGGTTGATTTCGTTGTTCCATGAAGAGGGACAGGTGGACCAGATTGAGAATCGATACGAGGGAGTTTTTATTCAGGGTCGACTGCCCGTCAGACATCTAACTAAATATAAACCTTATATTGTAGAAGGTTTTATCCCGAATTAGATCCGCCAATGTCCTGATTTTGAGGGAATATAAGTTAGTGGGTGATTATTCTTGTTCCATCTCTGGTTGATGGGTAGGCCCGGCAAGCAGCACCTCTTCCGGAGTTGAGTCTTTGTATTTCAGAATATTGGTATTGAACTGCTCAACGAGTTGGTTGATACTTCTAGCATAGGCTTTTTTATCAGTCCACATTACAGACGGGTTTAATATCTCATCGGGAACATGGGGGCAGCTTTGGGGAATCCCAAATCCAAACCAGGGATCAACTTGATACGATACCTGATCCAGATCGCCATTCAATACTGCTGATAACAAAGCCCGGGTATGGTTAATACTGATCCGTTTTCCGATTCCAGCTGGTCCTCCAACCAATCCTGTATTTAGCAACCAGGTTTTTACACTGTATTTCACCAGGTTCTTCTTTAGCAAATCTGCATAGTAAGCCGGATGAAAAACCATAAACGGCGCACCGAAACAGGCGCTGAAAGTGAGTTCGGGTGCTTCGCCTACTCCCGCTTCTGTTCCACCCACCTTGGAAGTATATCCGGAGATGAAATGGTACAAAGCCTGATTGTGGGATAACCTGGCTATTGGGGGCATAACCCCGTTAGCGTCAAAAGTCAGAAAAACAATATTCTCAGGGTGGTTCCCCCGTTTGGATGGCAAGGAATAAGGAATGTACTTGAGAGGATAGGATGCCCGGGTATTTTTGGTAATCGAATCGTCATAAAGATCCAAATCACCGGTATCTGGATCCATGATCACATTTTCAAGGATTGTGCCGTAGGTTTGGGTGCAGGCATAAATATCCGGTTCAGCTTTTTGGGACAGATCAATCACTTTGGCATAGGATCCATCCTCAAAGTTAAAAATGCCCTCATCGTCCCAGCCATGTTCGTCATCTCCGATTAGCTTTCTCTTTGGATCGGCGGAAAGGGTGGTTTTTCCTGTTCCTGATAAGCCAAAGAATAATGCAGAGTCACCACGGGGACCAACATTTGCCGAGCAGTGCATGGTAAGAACTTTTTTCTTTGGCAGATAGTAATTTAATGCAGTGAAGATGGATTTTTTTACTTCGCCGCCGTACCCGGAATTGCCAATTAGAACAAGCTTCTTTTTGAAGTTTAACAAAATTAAGGTAGGACTGTTAAGAGGATCCTCAGCGGGATCTCCAGAGAAATCAGGTAAGGAAATGACAGTAAATTCTGGTTGATGGGTTTTCCACTCTTGGGGTTCATCCGGTGAGATAAACATGTTCTTTGTAAATAATCCCAACCAGGCCCAGGTTGAAATAACCCTGACCGGAATCTGGTGCTGAGGACTTGCTCCAGCTATGCCGTCCTGGATGAAGATGTCTTTTCCAACCAGGAATTGCCGCATCTTGTCAAAAATGCGGTCGAAATCAGCCTCGTTAAAGGGAGTATTGTATTCGCCCCAGGAGATATCTCCAGCAGAGCTGTCTTCCTTAACAATAAATTTATCATTTGCAGACCGGGCGGTCCGTTCGCCCGAACGGACAATGAGCGCTCCCTGCGGGGTTTGAATTCCTTCTCCCCTAAAAAGGGCTTCCTGGTAATAACCATCGGTCGTTAAATTCCAGTAAGATTTTCTATATCCGAATAAGTCGAGATAATCAAGCCCGAAATCACTCTTGCGATCTTCGGCCTGGTCTTCAAATGGAGTATTTTGATTTTTAGTCATACTTCTTTTTTTCTCTCCCAATCACATATACAAGATTTATCCCCAATCATGATTTCCCGGGGAGCTTCCGGATCAATTGCCCAGCGGATTCTTGCCGCGCTCTCAGCCGTTTGTTCTGTTGAACAGGTATAACTCAACCGCAGAAAACCTTCTTGCCCAAAAGCAATCCCTGGGACTGTGGCGACATATGCTTTTTCCAGTAGAAGGGCAGCTAGCTGCTGCGAATCTGAATTGAATGCCCGGAAATCAGGGAAACAATAAAAGGTGCCGCCAGGATCAGCTAAATTTATACCTTTGATCTTCTTTAATTCCCCTGTCATAATATCCTTGTTGGTCTTGATGAATGTCTTAAGATCAGAGATGGTCTGCTCGCCATCCTTTAGTGCCCCCAGGGCTGCTTCTTGGAGCAGAACAGAAGCACCAGAAGTAGTATGGCCCTGTACTTTTTCCATGGCTTCGATAATTGATTCAGACGCAATCGCCCATCCAATCCGAAATCCAGTCATTCCATAGGTTTTGGATATACCGTTGATTATGATCAAATGAGATTTATTGATTGGTTTAGAGGTAAACACATAACCTGGAACCCATTGGGTGGGACCAAATATAAGCTGGTGGTAAATATCATCCATAATCAGGAATATATTATTGGTTTCACAATAATCCACAAGGGCAGCAATCAGCTCCGGAGAATAAACCGCGCCTGTGGGGTTATTGGGAGTGTTGAGGAGAATTGCCTTGGTTTTTGCTGTCACTGCGGCCAGAATAACATCGATTTCAGGAATAAAAAGTTCATTGGTTGGAATAAATACTGGTTTGCCGCGAGCGAGTTTAACCATTTCTGGGTAACTGACCCAGTAGGGAGTCAAGAGGATAACTTCCTCTCCGGGATTGAGCAGGACATACAGCAAATTGAATAGGGCTTGTTTGGCACCAACAGTCACTGTAATATTGTTCAAAGTTGGGGTTCGCCCGTAGTGCTTTTTCGTATAGCCCTGGATGGCAATTTTTAGGGATTTTTGACCTCCTGTGGGACCATACTTTAGCTGGCGAGTCTCTAATTTTTCCCGCGCAGATAATAGTGCACTTTCGGGGAAATCGTTCAGAGGTTCGCCGATTCCCAAGTTTATTATATCGGCGCCTTTTTCGCGCAGCTGGCGGGCTTTTTCATTCAGAGAGAGAGTAGGCGAGCTCTGGATAGTAGAGATCTGATCACTGAGATTCTGCATGGGTATGGGCAACCTTACCTGGTGTAATCTAAAGAGATTAGAAGGTACATTAATTGGTCCTGGTAATTTTCGTTAATCCGCGTGGGGCATCAGGATCGATCCGCTTGACAAGTGTCAAATGGTAGCTGAACAATTGAGCTGGAAGAATTCCAATAATTGGTGTCAGCCATTCGGGAATTCCTCCAGGTAGTAATAGAGGGCAATCTGCTAATTCAAGGACTGCCTGATTGTCGGAAATCAGGAACAAATCAGCCTGGTGCTCTTGTTTTAATCGTTTGAGGAGATTGGCCATATCAGCAAATATCTCGCCCTGGGGAGCGATAGCAAAAACCGGGAAACCATTCGAAACCAAGGCGATAGGTCCATGCTGGAAATCAGCCGATGAATAGGGTTGGGCAACAACATAAGCGAGTTCTTTTAATTTTAGAGACCATTCATAAGCTGTTGCATAGTTATACCCTCTGCCGAGCACGATACATTGATCCATATACCTGTACCGGGGAGCAAATTTCTCTATTTGTGATTCAACTTCGAGGGCCTGGCTCATCAGCTCAGGGACTCCTCTAATTTCATTCCATTGACCCTCGTGATTATTCCAGGCAGCAGAAAGCATTGCAATTACCCCCAATTGGGCAGAGTAGGATTTCGTTGCAGCTACTGAAAGTTCTGAACCAGCCTGAATGTCTATCAAATATGAGGATTGCTTTGCCAGGGGAGAGTCTTTATGATTGGTAATAGCTAATGTCGCACAGCCCTGGCGATTGGCTTCTTTAATAACTGACAACAAATCTGGGGATTCACCTGATTGGCTGATTCCGACCACCAACATGCCTGACAAGTTGGGTGGTTTGTTGTAAATACTGAATAATGAGGGAGCAGCCAGGGCAACTGGGATTTGATTGTAAGAGCCCCAAACGTATTTTGCATACCTGGCGGCGTTGTCAGAAGTTCCCCGGGCAGCGATAAATATGCCCTTTGGTTTACCAACGGACTTTACTATTTCTTCGATGTTTTTCTGTTGGGAATTGAGCAATCCTGAGAGGACTTCCGGTTGCTCCAATATTTCATCATAAAGCGGCATGGTTTAGCTTTCCCTGGTGATGTTAGCTCCCAAAGAGAGGAGCTTTTCATCTATACGTTCATAACCGCGGTCAATTTGGCCGACATTGCGGATTACTGATTCTCCATTTGCAGCCAGAGCTGCCAGGACTAATGCTAGTCCTGCTCTGATATCGGGACTGTCAACATTACCTGAGAACAGTTCCGAAGGACCGTTTACGATACAGCGGTGAGGGTCGCAGAGAACAATTTGTGCTCCCATGCCGGTTAGCTTATCCGTGAAGTACATTCGGCCTTCATACATCCAGTCATGAAAGAGGATATTTCCGCTGGATTGGGTGGCCACCACGATTGCTACACTCATCAAATCAGAGGGAAATGCCGGCCAAGGCATGACGCTGATTTCAGGGATCGCTCCTCTGAAATCAGGTTTGATTATTTGGGATTGATTGGCAGGAACAAAGATATCCTTTCCTTGAATAGCCCATTCAACACCAAGCCTCTGAAAAACCTGTTCGATCATAAATAAGTATTCAGGACCGGCGTTGCGGATTGTAATTTCACCGCCGGTCACAACGGCTGCACCAACATAGCTAATGACTTCCATGTAATCCGGACCGACGGTAAATTCGCCACTTCCTAACTTTTTTATGCCATCGATGAGCAAGGTGTTGGATCCAATATGGCTGATTTTTGCTCCCAAAGAGTTAAGAAATAGGCATAAATCCTGAACGTGTGGTTCTGAGGCAGCATTGCGAATGATAGTTTTGCCTTCAGCGGTTACAGCTGCCATTACTGCGTTTTCAGTTGCGGTAACGCTCGCTTCGTCTAAAAGTATATCTGCGCCTTTCATTTTCCCAGCAGTGAACTGGAATAATTTTTGTTCCTTGTCATAGATGGTTTTTATACCCAGGGCTTTTAGAGCCAGGATGTGAGTGTCGAGACGTCGGCGCCCGATGACATCACCACCTGGAGGAGGTAATTTTAATTGCCCGGTCCTGGCTGTTACGGGACCCGCGAGTAAGATAGAAGCCCTTATTTTTCTACAAAGTTCTGGATCGAGGTTGGTGCATTCTATATCCTTTGCATGCAACTCCCAGGAATGATTCCCCAGATAAGTAACTTTAACGCCGATGCTTTTTAGCAAATCACGCATTGTCTTTACGTCATTGATCTCCGGAACGTTGTGGAGCACTACGGGTTCTTCAGTGAGAATGCACGCTGCCAGCAAGGGTAGAGCGGCATTTTTATTTCCAGAAGGAGTGACTTGACCTTTAAGTGGTATTCCACCTTGGATGATAAATTTATCCATGAGTTTTCCTTTTTACATCCATCCACATATTTACTAAATTTGATAATGAGCAACAAACCTTATTTGTACCATAACTCGAGTTAAGCGTACCTGTTTTCTTGGTTTTCACCACCGGAGGAGGATAGGATCACCTCTTTTTAAACCCAGGATATCTTTTGCGGAACCCAGGTTGCAGACGATTTCCAGTAATCCTGTGCTGCCAATAAGACCGGCGCAGTTCCCTTCTGGAATCGAAGAAAATGTTTTTACAAGAGGTAAAGTTTTATCTTTCACGAGGATCTCAACACAAGAACGATCCTTGGTTTTGCATTTAGTTTGATTAATCCAGGAACTGAGAATTAAATCCCAGGAATCTTTAGAATGAAAATGGCCCAGGGACGTGGACAGGTTTCCAAA
>Ga0255364_10040_pt2 | contig 32621 bp, 28 predicted proteins | sample ANMaggSSYBR01G12_FD_182087 | JGI IMG/M metagenome (GOLD analysis project Ga0255364, IMG submission 182087) | Sediment cell enrichment communities from methane seep in Santa Monica Basin, California, United Staets - ANME aggregate JGI... | ecosystem: Environmental > Aquatic > Marine > Cold seeps >...
CTTTTAATTTGTTACTTTTTTTCCACCTTCCTCCCACTCCAATGTTTTGAAGGATTTTCATTTCGACCATCAAATAACCTTTATATACGTTTGGGATTTGGAGATAACTTCCGCGTTTTATGAAGGCGTGATGGGGTTTCCGCTCGTGCTTGATCAGGGGAATTGTCGGATAGTTCGGACTAGCAAAGGGGGATATCTTGGATATTGTATGAAAGAGAAAACATCACCGAATAAGCAGGATATGATCTTGACTTTTGTTACCGCAGAGGTGGATGAGTGGTATACCCACCTGATAAATAATAATATTCAGATAATTGAACCACCGAGATATAATCCCAAGTTTGATATTTATCATTTTTTCCTAAAAGATCCGGATGGATATTCGGTAGAAATTCAACAGTTCAAAACACTGGAGTGGGAGGAAGGTGGAAAAAAAGTAACAAATTAAAAGAGCTGGAGCTGGAGGGTAGGGGATTTGCCATTCACGAGGATATAGGGAGAAGATTTTGAGGTAATTAATCTCAATTTCTGTAGTTTGCTGAAGGAGTGGATGGGTTCCCTCCGTCGCAAAGATATTATATGATCTGCCCGGGTTGGGCCGATGCCGGGGATACGAAGCAATTTTGACCGGGGAGCTGTATTGATCTCGAGCGGCTTGTGAACTAGATGCTGTTCCGCATAGGCTAATTTTGGATCAATCTCCAGGGAAAGATTTCCTGAGTCTTCATATACCAGGTCTTCCATTGAGAATCCATAATCTCGTAGAAGAAAGGATGCCTGGTATAAACGAAACTCTCGAGTAGGCGGGGATGGGGAAAGGTTTTCAAGGGGAGTATTCTCAATCGGATTAAAACTGGAAAAATATACCCGGGAGATACCATTTTGAGTGTAAAGGTTTTCAGTTGTCGATAATAAATCCAGATCGGATTCACCTGCGGCACCGACTACAAACTGGGTCGCCGAGGACGGCCAGAATCCATTCCAGGATTTCGAGGGTGAGATATTTGATCGAATATCCTCGATCCAGCGTAATGGATTTAGTAAATCTTTTTGAAAATCCTTCTGAGGCGCCAGGATAGATAATGCGGCAGAATGGGGTGCTTCTAAATTTACGGAAAGCCGATCTGATAGCAGCATGGCTTCTTTTACCTGATCTTTTTCAGCTCCAGGCATGATTTTAAGATGTAAATACCCCTTATAGTTATAATGTTTACGAAGTATTGTGGCAGTATCCAGCAGGAGATCCTGGGTTTTAATCGGGCCATGAAAGACGCTGGAACTTAAGAATATACCCTCTACAAAGCCGGATTGATGCAGGGAATAAAATAATTTAGCAAAATCGTCCGGGGTGAATGCTGTCCTCGGCATGTCCCTTTGAGAGCGGAAAGGGCAGTAAACACAGTTTTTTTCACAATATGAGCTTAAAAGTGTCTTTAAGAGCCGAATTGATTGGCCGTTTGGCATTAGAGCTCGTTTTACAGCAATAGCTTCTTTACCCTGGGGAGGGAAGGGAACCAAACTGCAATCCTCCGCTGGTTCCAAATGCATTTGCCTGGTAAGCAGCTCTAAGCGTTCGATATCGCTCATATTGAGAGTGTAGCACATATGTTCTAGTATATCAATCGTTTGATATCAAATAATATTGGGCGCAACACGGAGCAAAAGCTTAAAATAGGGGAGAGATATAATAAGAATTAGATCTCATGCTGCAATAGAAAAAGAAAGAAAAATCATTAGAGCAGGGGCTTGACCAACTGGCGATATCCTGCTAAAATCCTTATGGTTGTGATAAGTACTATTATCGCAAGCATAGCTATTTGAGTGAGGAGATGCCCTGTTGCCTTCAAAAACTAGAATTCCCCTTTTGGATGCAGTTCAGAATTACCTGGATAGCGTGAGATTATCACGCAGTTTTAACACTGCCCGCACTTATACCAATGCTATGCAATCGTTTTTAGTTTCCTGGATCGGAAAAGGTGGTGATCCGGCAGAAAACGATGTAGCTAATCTCACAGAAGACTTTATCGCTGATTTTGCGGCAGATTTGAAATCATACTCACCCAATACCGAACAGCTTTATCTGTCAGCTGCTACTGGATTCTTTGAATATTTAGCAGCTGAAAAGTTAGCTGATATTAATCTACCCCAGATGAGGATGCTAATTAAAAGGAGATCTCGCCGTGTTGGTCAGCGTCTGCCCCAATTCCCCAAAGCTGATATTCTGCGAGTATTAAACTATGCGCAATCACTCTCGCAATCTCCCTCAGAAAATAAAAGACAGAGATTACAGCTGCTGAGAGATAGAGCTTTTATCCTTACTCTGGCGGATACTGGCCTGCGTGTGCATGAAGCATGTAATTTACGGCGTGGTGATGTGGATTGGCAGGAGGGAAAAGCTGTTATTATCGGAAAAGGAAACCAGGAGGCGATTGTAAGGTTTTCCTCTAGAGCAATGAGTGCCCTTCGAGATTACCTTAACACAAGAGCTGAAATTGATGGCGCCTATGGCAGAGCGTTGACTTCCCTGCCGATTTTTGCCCGGCATGATCTAGGTGCTGGGAAACGTGTAGAACCAGTCAGCACCACAACTGGTAGGAATATCATCAATTTACGGGTCCGGGAGGCTCTGGGTGAAGAAGCAGCAGGGACTATTACCCCCCATTCTTTCCGGCATTATTTTGTAACCGAGGTTTTACAGGGATCTGGCGGAAATATTAAATTAGCTCAAAAACTAGCCCGTCATAAAAATATTCAAGTAACCCAGAGATATGCCCATTTAAGTGACGATGAACTTGACAAAGGATATTACGAAATCTTTGAAGAATAAGGAGCATTGATATTATGAAATATCGGCAATTCGGGAGTTTAGATTGGAAAGTTTCTGCCCTGGGATTCGGCGCTATGAGATTCCCTGTAATCGGTGGGGATTCCGGAAAGATCGATGAAAAACCATCTTCGGAAATGCTTTATTACGCTATTGATCATGGAGTAAATTACATTGATACTGCCTATCCTTACCATAGTGGGCAGAGCGAGGGTTTTGTAGGGAAAACACTACAAGGAGCGTATCGGGAAAAAGTAAAAATTGCCACAAAACTTCCCTGTTGGGATGTTGAGAAAACAGAAGATTTTGATCGCTTATTACACGAACAGCTTGGACGTTTAAAAATAGACCAGGTAGATTTTTATTTACTTCACGCTCTAAATGAAAAAAGTTGGCTGAAAATGGAGCAGTTAGGTGTACTTCCCTGGGCAGAAAAAGCCCTGATTGATGGCAAAATCGCTCATCTGGGATTCTCATTTCATGATGAATTCCCGGTGTTTAAAAATATTATCGATGCTTATGACAAATGGGAGTTTTGCCAAATCCAATACAACTATATGGATATAAATTATCAGGCAGGAAAAAAGGGACTGGATTATGCAGCCGAAAAAGGATTGGCGGTAGTTGTAATGGAACCGATTCGAGGTGGTCGCCTAGTTGATCCTCCTCAACAAATTGAGGAGATTTGGAACCAGGCAGACCAAAAGAGAACACCCGCCGATTGGTCATTGCAATGGTTGTGGAATCAGCCTGAGGTCTCTGTGGTATTGAGTGGAATGAGTGAGATGCAGCACGTGGTTGAAAATGTTGCCAGTGGAAATCAGTCAGGCGCGAATAGTTTATCAGAAGCGGAAAGTAAGCTCGTAGTCCGGGTACGCGAAGAATACGAAGATATGGCTTTGATTCCGTGCACGAGATGTGGATATTGTGTTCCCTGTCCAGAAGGTATTGATATTCCCCGATTGTTAAATATCTATAACGACAGCATAATGTACGATAAACACGATTTTGCAGTGATTGAATACAATAATTGGGTACCGGTAAATAATCGGGCAAATTTATGTGTCGCTTGCCAGGAATGTGAAGAAAAATGCCCCCAAGGAATCCTTGTTAGTGAGTGGATGGTTAAAATTGATCAAATCTTCGCAGCAGAAGAAACCTAATTTCCATAAATAGAAGAGGGATTGTACCCGTAAGGACCCCTGCTCTACCGTGAAACGAAGGGAAAAATGAATAATACTATACGAAATTAGAGGGTAGTGATGATAGTTGCTTCAGACTTAAATGGCACATTAACAACAGGATCTCCAATCCTGGCTGTTGCAAAATGGGCAGAAACCCACCAGGCAGTCCTCCGCCCCAGATTGTTCAAATACAGGATTTTATTCTCTTACCTGCAAGTAAAAGCAGGATTGAAAGAAATCGATATCTGGGCTGACAAAACCATGCGCGAAGTATTGGATTTGATACATTTTCCGGATCAGGAAAAGATCACATCTATCATGTCTTATGTAGTAGAGAGTGAGCTGTGGCCAAAACGGCGTGAAAATGCGGTTTCCCTGCTCAAGGAGTATCACAAACAGGGCGCGGATATAATTCTTGTCAGTGCTGCCTTTGAGCCGGCAGTGATCGAGTTTGCTAAAAGAATTAGCGATGAACGAATTACTGCCATAGGGACTCCTGTATTTCTGACCGAAAATGGGATTTCATTGGCAGATAATTTAACTACAAGAGAAAAGAAGCTTGAAAAAGTAATAAATATTATCGGATCGAACACACTTGATGTTGCTCTGGGTGATACATTTGCGGACATCCCCCTTCTTGAGAAATCCAGGCATCCTATCGCGGTATTCCCGGATCGAGAACTTAGAAAAACAGCAGAGATAAGGGGATGGCAAATATTGGATTAACGAATGAGAAATATTTGCACCCGATTCCGGCTGGGAGTAAACTAAAATAGTTATTAATGTTTATTATTTTCTGATTCCAAGGAGGATAAATGAATAATCTGATCAATAGAGTGATGCGAGCCGCACTTTTAGATAAAGAGTTTTATAAAGAAGCAGAGGCTGATACCAGTTTAAACCAGGAAGCTCTAATAGTGGTGATTATTGTATCCGTTGCTGCCGGCATCGGTTCCTTCATCGTCACCCTATTTGGAGGAGAATTTGGTGCTGCTATCCTGGCGTTGATCGTTGGTACTGTTGTAGGGATTGTAAACTATTACGTTTGGGCCTATGTAACCCACTTTATTGGTACTAATATGTTTAAAGGGGATGCTGATCCGGGAGAATTGTTGCGTGTGCTCGGGTATGCCAGCGGTCCCAGGATCCTCAGTTTATTAGGTTTTATTCCCTGCTTAGGAGCTTTCCTTAGTTTTGGGGGAGCAATCTGGGCCTTGGTAGCAGGCTTTTTTGGTGTTCAGGAAGCACTGGATTTAGATACAACCGAAACCATGGTTACCGTGGTCCTGGGTTGGTTGGCCATCTTAATCATTAGCGGCATTGTAACCAGCGTGCTTGGTATTGGAGCAATCGGGATTGGATCGGTATTATCATCCTTTGGTCGCTGAGCAGAGTCTATCAAGTCTTTGCCGCAAAGTAGAAGAAGAAACGGCCAGTTATCTGCTGATCAGGCAGGTGCTGGCCGTTGCCAATTGGTAAAAATTCAGGAGAAATTATGTCAAGTAAAAATCCTTCTTCCCGTCTGTTAATTTTTATTTGCAGTGTATTACGGCATCCTTCAAAGCTTACATCTGCTATTTTTAGCCAGAGCTGGATTTATCCTGATAAATACCGGGGAAATTCCTTTTCCAGCTCCCCCACCAGAAATCGGCTGGTCAACCCAGGTAATCCCATTTTTATTGGCAATGGGAGCACTCGATGCAGCCGCTGCATTCCTGGGTATCTTCTCAACAATAGTTCTGGTCAGAAAAAACCAATTTGATTCCAGGCCCTGGATGTTATCTCTGGTGATTGCGCTTACTTCTGCCTTGATTTTTGCTGGGGGGACTTTTGCCAGCGGAGCCTGGATGGATCATCCGACTGCTTACGGGATTTTATTAGTGTTTTTCTCTCCCATCTTCCCGTTGTTTATTATGATCTTAAGGAAAACTGGAGAGAAAGAGCACGTTTCGTGATAATTCTATGCGTAATTTAGGGGGCAATTATTCAAGATCCTTGGTGATGACCACCCACACAAAATGATCTTCGCTGTGGGTCTTTATCGCTGCTGGAAGCGAGGAAAATAGATCCTCGATTTCTCGACCGGAAAGAAAATGGCTGCGCATTAACGCCAATTTTTCTGCCAGAGCAATCAGTTTTACCGGGCCGGTGTGAATATCTGGTTCTTCTATGACAATCTTGCCGCCAGGCGTAAGCACTCTCCACAGCTCAAGAGCTGTTTTGGGTTGATCACATACATGATGCAAGGCGTCAACCATTATGATTCGATCAAAAGATTTATCTGGGAATGGCAGCATCTCAGAATGAGAATTCACCGGATCTAAACCGTTTTTTGATTGGGACTTTGCTAGCATTTGGATGGATAAATCAGCAATGATAACTTGATTTACGAAGGGTTCAAAGTACTGGGAAATTCTACCCGTTCCCCCTCCAGCATCTAGCAGTCGAACAGAAGATGACAAATCAGCCAAGGAAGTTAATGTCTCAGGTGGTTTTGCCTTAATAAAGTGGTCATAAATTGGTGCGAGAAAATCAAAGTGATCAAACATTCTTTAACTCCAGTATTCTTGATTAATGATGGTTTCCGGCAATAGTCCGCTGGTGAGCTGGTTAATAAAACTATTATAGTAGATTTATTGACGCAGTGAGACCTCTAGCTTATAATTTTTTCGAGCGAATTTATTCGGGGAAGTGCTGGAACTGGCAGACAGGCATGACTTAGGATCATGTGCCCTTATAGGCGTGTGGGTTCGACCCCCACCTTCCCCATATCAGCAGACTAGGCAATTAAAAGGGGCCTGAAGAACCGTGGCCCTTTTCTGATGCGCAATACTATATGAGGAAACCATTGAAAATTGAACAAACATATCTTGAAGATCATCAAATAGAAGTGACAGTAGAAGCAGATCAGGAAACTTTTGAAAAAGCCAAACATCTTGCGGCAAAAGAACTGGCAAAAGGGAAAAAGATACCTGGTTATCGACCGGGAAAAGCACCTTATCAATTAATTGTGAATCACTTTGGAGAAAGCGCAATCATCGATCATGCCCTGGAGCATTTTCTGGATGATATTTATCCAAAAATCCTGGAAGAGGTTGAACAGGAGCCCTATGGTCCCGGCCAGGTAAAAGAGATCAAGAGTTTTGAACCACCAACATTTATCTTCAATATTCCTCTCCAGCCTGAGGTAACCCTGGGTGACTACCGGGAGATTCGCATTAAGTTCAAGAAGACTAAAGTTGCCAGCAAAGATCTGGATGAAGTGATTGAACGTATGCTTTCCCAGCAAGCTTCCGTTGAGGTGGTTGAGCATGCTGCAGAAGAAGGAAATCTAGTTGATACATCCCTGGATGGTTATCCAGCGGAAAATGATCCTGAAGATGATGAAAATTACCTGTTGAAGAATCAGCCATTACCGGTAATGATTAAATCCAAAGAAGAAGATTCTACTAAGGAGTGGCCCTTTCCTGGATTTTCCCGGCAATTACTCGGTGTATCTGCTGGCGATTCCCTGGAATTAACTTACGAATTCCCCGAGGACGAAACAGTCGATGAAGATTACAGGGGAAAAGAAGTTCTTTACAAGGTTTCTGTAGAAGGCATTAGGGAAAGGATTTTACCTGAATTCAACGATGAGTTTGTTAAAACAATTAGCGATCTTGAAACAGTCACAGAGTTGAAAGAACAAATTCAGGAAGAATTAAGCACACAGCGGGAAATGGAAGAAGAAAATACATACATCAATCAGATCCTGGAAGCTGTCCTTGAGGAAGCTGAGGTAAAATTCCCTCCTCAAATGCTTGAAAATGAGATCGAGGGTGAAGTAAGAGAATTAGAAACCAGGCTTAAATCACAGGGTATGGACCTAGAAATGTATCTCGGAATTCAGGATATGGAAGAAGAAGGACTTCGAGAACAGATTAAACCCAATGCAGAAAAGAGGATCGTTCAAGGATTGTTAATTGGCAAGATTTCAGAATCAGAAGATTTAGACATTGATCCCGAAGATATAACTGGCGAATTTCAATCAATAATACAAGATCATTTTGGCGATGATGAATCTAGTCGTACAGCTTATATGAAAAGCGGTGATTCAGTTGCCTTATTAAACAGAGTCAGCTCCCAGGTAATAACTAAGAAAACCCTGGATTTCCTGACGGCAGTCGCCAAGGGAGAGGAAATTACTGATTTCCTTAAAAAAGAAGAAGATAATGATTCAGAGCAATCACCACAAAAGGAAATAATTGAAACCTCGGACGAAGCTGGTGAACCTGACCAGGCTGGATCTGAACCCGAACAAGAGACTGAAACTGAAGAGCAAGATTAATCCTCTTGCTTGAACACTTTATTAGAGGAGGCACAATGCAAACGGTTGAACCCCAGGCGCTTATTCCAATGGTGATCGAAAAATCCGGAAGCTTGGAAAGAGCGTACGATATTTATTCTTTGTTATTGAAAAATAGGATTGTCTTTGTTGGTACCCAAATTACAGACCAAACCGCTAATTTGATCGTTGCCCAACTGCTTTATTTGAGCAATGAGGATTCAGAAGCTCCTATCCAAATGTATATCAATTCACCGGGTGGACAGATTTATGCCGGGTTAGCTATTTATGATACTATGCAGATGATTTCCAACCCGATTAATACTGTTGCAGTGGGTGTGACTGCTTCATTTGGTACTGTGCTTTTAACGGCTGGTACCAAGGGTCAGAGATTTGTACTGCCCCATTCAACAGTTCACCTTCATCAACCTCTTGGTGGAATCCAGGGTCAGGCTACTGATATTGAAATCCAGGCCAATGAGATCTTAAGATTAAGAGAGAAGCTTAATGATATTCTTTCCCATCATACCGGCCAACCTGCGGAAAAAGTAAAAACGGATACTGAGCGTGATTACTGGTTGACTGCTCAAGATGCTGTGGATTATGGTCTTGTGGATAAAGTTCTTGAACCTAAAAAAGACTCAATCCTGGTCCCAGCAAAGAAATCTAAACCAGAGGACCCTGAAGAGAATTCCCAAAAAAAATAGGATAGATAACTATTAGCCCGGTTTTTTACGAAACCGGGCTTTTTTATATCCATATTTGATGACTTATGATAAACAACAGATTCAATTCCATTAAAACAATACTGCTGGATATGGATGGTGTATTGTGGCGGGGAGAAGAACCAATTCTTGATATTGTTGAATTAGTGACTCGCATAAAAAGTCAGCAGAGATCTTTCTTCTTCGTGACCAATAACTCAACTCAAACAGTAAAATACCATCAGAATAGATTTAGTAAATATGGAATCGATCTTCTTGAAAAGCAGGTAATTACCAGCGCAGAAGCAGCGGCAGCCTACCTGGGATCAAAGCATCCAGAAGGCGGTTTTGTCTACCTCGTAGGAGAGAGTGGGCTTTTTGATGCCATGAAGAAACAGAATTTTTCTCACGTAGAAAACCCTGATGATCACAAAATTCTAGCTGTTGTAGCAGGATTGGATAGGGGAATCACCTATCCAAAAATTGAACAATCCGCAAGATTGATTAAGCGGGGAGCAACATTTATTGGGACAAATCCGGATTTAACAATACCCACCCCTGAAGGATTTTCACCAGGAGCAGGTGTTATCATAAAAGCAATAGAAGCAGCATCTGGAAAAATTGCAGAGATCATTGGTAAGCCAGAGGCTTACCTGTATACACTAGCTCTCCAACGATCTGAAAGCTCTCCAGGAGAAGCGATTATGATCGGGGACAGATTGGATACCGATATTAAGGGAGCTCAAGATCTGGGTATTCACACAGCCTTGGTTCTTTCGGGTGTAACGGATAGATTAAAAGCCGATACGTGGGATTTGCGCCCTGACTTAATCGCTAAGGATGCTTTAGCCATATTGGATATATTTGGAAATTATGAGATCTAGTCTGTTTGACCTGGATTATCAGGAATTGAAAGACCAAATTCAAGATTGGAATGAACCATCCTATCGGGCGCAACAAATCTGGCAAGGGTTATATCAGAACTATTGGAATAATTCTGATGATTTCTCAACAATCCCTATCTCTCTGAGAAAAGAAATAAATAATAAATTCAAATTAAGTGGTTTGTTTTCTGAAAGAGAACTTCACTCAACAGATGGCTTTACCCGGAAAATTCTTTACCGGCTGGAGGACAATTCTGCGATCGAAACTGTGCTCATGGAGTATGAGGATCGGAACACAGTATGTATTTCCAGTCAGGTTGGATGCGGTATGGGGTGTAATTTTTGTGCGACAGGAAATATGGGCTTTATCCGTAATCTTTCCAGGGGAGAGATTGTTGAGCAGGTTATAAAAACCGCCGCAGATCTCGCTCAAGATGGTAAAAGTCTCACCAATGTGGTATTCATGGGAATGGGAGAACCATTTCACAACTACACGCAGGTTATGGAAGCCGTAAGAATATTAAATAATCCTGATGGTTTCGGAATGGGCGCCAGAAGATTTACTATCTCCACAGTTGGCCTGGTACCCGGTATAAATCGTTTTACGGAAGAAAATTCCCAGATCAATTTAGCGATTTCTTTACACGCCGCAGATGATGAACTCCGATCTTCGATAGTTCCGATAAATCAAAAATATCCGCTCTCAGAATTAATGGAAGCATGCCGGAATTATATCCAAAACAGAAACCGCCGGATTACGTTTGAATGGGCATTAATCGAAGGAGTTAATGATACTGGAGAACAAGCTCAGAAATTATCCAGCTTGATTGACAGTATGTTGGCCCATGTCAATTTAATTCAACTAAATCCAGTTCCCCACTATCCCGGGAAACCAGCTGCAAAAAAGAACGCCCTTAATTTTCAGAAAATCCTGACTGATTCAGGGGTTGCTTGTACTATCCGATTGAGGAGAGGTATTGATATTCAGGCTGGATGTGGGCAATTGGCAAGCGAATCCAATTTGAGTTAGCTGCTCTGTCTCACTTCTATGACCTGGTCGATAAATAAGTTCTACAGGCAGAGAAATCCAATTTCATGTTAAAATAATAATTCAGGAGCAAGGAGACAAAATGCGCAGTCAATCTGTTCGCTTGGTCTTTCCTCCCAATTTGCATGATGAGCCGGTCATTAATAGGTTATTGCGCCGGTATTCGTTTACGGTGAATATCCTGCGTGCGAATGTAACTGCAGAACAGGGCTGGATGGACATCCAGATCACTGGAAAAGCAGCAGAAATTGAATCGTCATTCTCTTGGCTCAGGGAACAAGGCATCGAGATCGTTCTCATGACAAATTAATCTTACTGTCTGCTTATTTAATATATGACTGGCAGATTCTTTAATAACACTTCTGCCGGTTTTTATCTTAATGAGGGATTGAATGATGAGCAAATACGAACAAACAGATCCAGCCGTCTTGCAAGCCCTGGAAGAATCAATAGAAAATGGTAATTATGAAGTTGTTCTGGAAATCATCCGATCCCTACATCCGGCTGATCAGGCGAAAGTTTTTAATGAATTAAATCAGGAAAAACAAGATGAATTGCTCCAGAAATTGGAAATATCTGAAATCGCGGATATTTTTGACGAGCTGGATGATAAACAAACCCTGATTGCTGCCAGAAATCTACCCCTGCCCTTCCTGGCGGACATTATTGATGACATGGATCCTGATGAGGCCGCAGACTTGTTGGGAGACCTGCCCGGTCAGGAAGTCAGAAAAACGATTTCCTTGTTGGAAGAACCGGAAGAAATTCTTCCCCTGCTTCGATATCCCGATGAGACAGCTGGTGGAAGGATGACAACCGACTTTTTAGTTCTGGGGCCTGAGGATACTGCAGAAGGAGCCATTCAATACTTGAGAACTACGGGATGGGAAACTGATATTCCATATTATCTCTTTGTGGTTAACCAGGAAAAAGAACTGTTGGGAGTGATGGGATTAAGAGAGTTGGTTTGTGCGGATCCTGATCAAGAAATTAATGAGATTATGAGCAGTCATGTAGTTAGTGTCCAGGCGATGGATGATCAGGAGAAAGCAGCTGGTGTGATGAAACACTATGATCTGTCTGCTCTGCCGGTACTTAATAACAAGGAACAATTGGTAGGTGTAATTTCTCACGATGACATCCTCGATGTTCTGGCTGATGAAACCACTGAGGATATTTACCGCCTGGCAAGCGTTTCGGACTCTGCCCTCGAACCTGATAGTAAGTTATTTCTTCAACTGAAGGGCCGTTTGCCCTGGTTATTATTAAACACGATTACTGCTTTAATTGGCTCCTGGGTAATCAGTAATTTTGGGGATCTATTTGTTAAAGTTGCCGTGTTGGCGTTTTTCCAATCAGTTGTAGCTGCCCAGGGCGGAAATGCGGCAAGTCAAAATGTCGCCATGATAGTGAGATCTCTGGCCCTTGGAAAAGTTGAACCAAAAAAGGTTTGGCCTATCTTATTCAGGCAGGTTACCGTAGGTTTATTGTTAGGGATCGTTATTGGTGTGATCGTTGGAGTGGGTGTCGGTTACTGGCAATCTAATCCTTATCTTGGATTTGTCCTTGGGCTTGCCCTCTTAGGGAATATGCTCGTGGCAAGTATCGTTGGAACACTTGCACCTCTTATCCTGGAATTTGCTGGACAAGATCCAGCCCTTGCTTCATCAGTCCTGGTCACCGCTATAACAGATATCATCGGCTTTTTGATTTTCTTAAGCCTTGCTAGTTTATTCCTTCCCCTGATCCAGCAATATATTTAACTGCAAATTTTGTTCCGATAAATCTCTCTGATCATCTTTAAGGAAGCTAAGAGAGAATTATCTTGGGTTTTCTTTTTATGGATGATGCAGTAAAATTTGAACATGGAAGTCCAAATCGCGATTTCAAAGATAAAAAAATATGCCACCTCATCTAGTGGAGATACGGCGGAAGTAATTGAAAGACCAAATGGCGGCATGTCGGTCGTCCTGGCTGATGGTCAAAGTTCTGGAAAGGGCGCCAAATGGGTTTCTAGTCTTGTTGTTAGGAAAGTGATTCAATTCCTTGCGGATGGTGTACGTGATGGTGCGGCAGCCCGAGCAGCATCTGATGCGCTTTTTACTGAACGGGGAGGTAAGGTTTCTGCGACCCTTAACATTCTTTCGGCTGATCTGCAAACTGGAACACTGGTGATCACAAGGAATAATCCTGCTCCTGTAATAATTTCTTTCAACAATCAGATCAAGATGCTCTCAGAAGAGTCAGATGCAGTTGGGTTAAGACGTGATACCAGGCCGATGATATCAGAAATTCCCCTGGACCCCGGCTTGACAGTTGTGGTCTTTACTGATGGCCTTGTGCATGCCGGATCTTATTTTGGTGATTCTATGGATATTTGCACAAGCGTAAAAGTGGAATTGGAGGATGAAAATCCTTCTCCCACAAAAATAGCAGATTCCATAATCAACCATGCCTTGAAACTTGATCGGGGACGTCCCCGAGATGACATCAGTATTGTAGTATTAAGAGTCATTCCAGGCGGTGGTGACATGATCCGTCGTATGTCTGTTCAATTGCCAGTGAATTCCCTAGGAAAATGACCCCTGACGAACCCATTATAGGTGTAGTTGGTCCTTGTGCTTCGGGAAAATCTACCTTGGTGGCTGATCTCAAATATAGAAATATTAACGCCAGGCATATCGCCCAAGAGCATTCTTATGTCAAGGATATGTGGAAACAAATCAGCAATCCAGATCTTCTGATATATCTTGATGTGTCATTTGAAGTATCTATGACACGAACAGGGACTATCTGGACCAGGGTTATATTTGATAAACAAGTAGCGCGTTTAGAACATGCCCGAGAGCATGCAGATATATATATTCAGACAGATATTCTCACTCCGGAACAAGTTCTTAACCAGATATTGGAGTTTTTATAATCACTGCTTGACAACGAGAAAAGCATGGAAAACAAAGTAACCCCATTTATTCCCCCAGAAGATTCGGATAATCAAGATGTATCCGAAAAAATTCGGGATCTGGATGAATTGAAGAACACATTCATTGCACTTGTAAGTCACGAACTCAGAACGCCATTAAATTTAATGGCTGGCTATTTGGCCCTGGGTATGGAAGAGTTGGAAACAAACACAAAAAAAGCAAGAGAATATCTGGATCTTGTCGAAGAAAACACCAATAAGTTGATGAGGGTAGTCCAGGAATTGACAGATTTTACCCGGCTTCAATTAGGAAAAGAAATTACGTTTCTTGATCCAATCCCTATAGGAGATGCATTCGTTCAGACATATGATTTGCTAAAACCAAACCTTCAAAAGAAAAATATTAATCTTGTTGCAGACCTTCCTGATGAGGTGAGAGATCTGCGCTATGATGGGGAAAGTTTAATTATTCTCCTAAGGAATTTACTGTCCAATGCAGCAAAGTTTTCGATGGAAGATGGAAAAGTCCTGATTGTGGGAAAAATACATAATGAGCATGTATCAATTACTGTCCATGATTGGGCCTCTCCGATTCCAGATACCAAGAGAGAGACTATATTTGAAGATTTCAGACAGCTTGAAAATTACCTGACTCGCCGATACGAAGGTATGGGATTAGGGCTTGCTGTCGCCAGACGGACTGCCCGGTTTCTGGGCGGAAATATCCAACTTAATGTCAGGGAAGATGGAAATACTTTCGAAATTATCCTTCCATTGGAAGGATCAGAGACAAGAGAATAAAAAAGAACTCCCTGAAGGGAGTTCTTTTTTTGTAATACTCAATTTATTTTTCTTCATTTACAACTTCTAAAAATTGATCCAAAATAGTTCTCAACATGGGTTCGGGTAAAGCTCCCACTTGCTGATGGACAACTTTTCCTTTTGCCATAAATAACATGGTTGGAATTCCCTGAACACCATATTTATTTGCCCATTCCGAATGATCATCCGTGTTTACCTTGGCCACGATTACTTTTCCTGTGAATTCTTTTGCAATCTTCTCAAGGATAGGTGCAACCATTTTGCAGGGTCCGCACCATGGTGCCCAGAAATCAATAATAACAGGCAGATCTGATTCTACAACAGTTTTTTCAAAAGCTTCATCTGTAACATTGATTGGTTCGTCAAACATATTTACTCCAGTTATCCTCAGATAAATTATAGATGCCTGAGATAAGTAGGTCTTTTTAATATCTATTTTTATCACATTGGTTAAATTAAACCAGAGTGTTTGTTCAAAATTAACACTATTCTAATTAATCAGAGACAATCAGTAATCTAGTTTCATGTAATTAAGTCTCCATTTTGGGTTGTCTAGTATAATGTTGGCAATGGAATTAAAATTTTCTACCAATCAATTAAATTCATATAAGATTGATACGCCGGTATATCAAGGTCCCCTTGATTTACTGCTTCAGTTAATTGAAACTGCTGAGTTAGATATCACCACTCTCTCACTCGCTCAAGTGACAAATCAGTATCTCAAACATTTAGAAAAATTACAGGATTTGCCTCCCGATGAAGTCTCAGCGTTCTTGGTTATTGCTGCTAAACTTATCCAAATTAAATCTGAAGCGCTGCTACCCCAGCAGACATCAGGCAGAGAGGATGAAATTGATATCGGGAATGAATTAGCACGCCAGCTTATTGCCTATAAAAGGTATAAGGAGATTGCAGATCTTCTGGCAGATAGGAAAGATCATGGATATCAAACTTTCATCAGGCTATCCTCCTCTCAATTGGAAGTCAATGATCAGCTTGATCTCGGCGAATTTGGAATTAGTGACCTATTTGATCTGGCAACCAGGATATTCCAGAAAGAAATGGATAGGAAATCGATCAGTACTGTAGTTGAACGACCTACCATTACCATTAAAGACAAGATCAATCAAATTTCAGATCGATTTATAAACACAGATAAAATCACATTTCGGGAGTTGCTTGGGAAAGAATATTCACGTTTGGATATAGTAATTTCATTTCTAGCCCTGCTTGAATTGATCAAGGGTGATTTTATTGAGGTGGTTCAGACAAAAATATTTGATGATATTACAATGAAGAAACTTAAGGAAGATTCGGAAATGCGGGAATTTGCATTTAGGAATTTGGAGTTATAAATAAAAAGTATGATAATGCCTATACGCAATTTATAGATTCAGTATGAAGTATGTGTCTTTTTACCGTGATTGTCTAATTTGATTTCACTTCCCTTATGCCAAATCATGAACACTTTCGAGAACATATCTCTCACCCCCTAACCCGCAAAGCTCTTGTCAAAGCTAAACAATCTCCGGATTATAATTATCTGCTTATTTCTAACGCCCGGCTCCTGTCTTCTAAGCTGCAGGTTTTACCAGTTTCTTTTTCTCCTGGAGAGATATCAGCTATTGGTCTGCTAGGTAAAGTGTATCTTCACCTGCTTGAAAGTTATCAGGATAATTACTCTCCCCGCTTATCAGAAGATTTGGACCTTTTTCTAGAATCTCAACTTGGTTCTCATTTATACGAAACGACTATTAAGGTAATCTTGTCCTGTTTCCCTACTCCACGCGTATATCAAAATTCAACATCTCTCTCTACTTACTTTCTAGCAGTCAACGGAACCAAGGAAAAACGGCAGGCTTTGCACAAATCTGTAATTTTAATTCTATTGGCCGAAGCCAATCCTGCTATCCGTAAAGCTGATGGTTTATTTACCACTACTGAGTTAAGGACTTCCTCCCAATATCAACCGCTCCTTACAGCTATTGAAACCTTTTTTGACACTCAACCCGAATCATTCTCTACCGGTGATTCTTTGTTAAACATGTTGAGATCTCCCTCCAGAATTCATCCAAATTCTATCCATAAACAATTAACTTATATTATTCAAAATTGGGGATCGATACTTGGCGAAGCATTCCATAAAGACCTACTTGTGTCTCTTGACCGTTTAAAAGAGGAACAAATCAATCATTGGTTTGGGTCTGCTACTCCTGAAAATCCTTTGGGCTTTGAGCTAGGTTCCTCCCAGGTAAATCCGGATATTGTTCAATTCAGTGAAGATTTATTCTGGATGCCGCGAGTTATACTTTTAGCGAAAAACACATTCGTCTGGATGGATCAACTCTCTAGAAAATACCAGCGTTCAATCCATAATCTTGATCAAATCCCTGATCAGGAACTGGAACAATTATCTGATTGGGGTATAACAAGTTTATGGTTGATTGGTATCTGGCATCGCAGTCAAGCTTCTCAAACAATCAAGCAATTATGTGGAAATATGGACGCGGTGCCTTCCGCATATTCTCTCTTTGACTATACGATAGCTGATGCATTAGGTGGAGAATCCGCCTTTGAGAATTTATCTGCGCGAGCTCAAACTTATAATATTCGTCTTGCTGCAGATATGGTTCCGAACCACATGGGAATTACCTCGAACTGGATATTCGAACATCCTGACAGTTTTATATCATTAAGCCAAATTCCATTCCCTTCCTATTCATTTAATAGTCCTGATCTTTCAAATGACAGTCGGGTCAGTATCTATCTTGAAGAGCATTATTTTGATAAATCTGACGCATCTGTTGTTTTCAAACGGGTGGACAACTCCACGGGTGAGGTCAGGTTTATTTACCATGGCAATGATGGCACTGCCATGCCATGGAATGACACTGCTCAGCTTGATTTCCTTCAGGAAGCAGTACGCGAATCGGTTATCCAAACCATTCTTCACGTTGCTAAAAAATTTCCTATTATTCGATTCGACGCCGCTATGACCCTGGCAAAAAAACATTATCAAAGATTGTGGTTTCCTCAACCTGGCACCGGGGGAGACATTCCAACTCGCTCTGATTTTGGATTATCCGAATCTCAATTTAACGAACTAATGCCAATTGAATTTTGGCGTGAGGTGGTTGACAGAATTGCTGCTGAAGCCCCTAATACACTCCTCCTAGCAGAGGCTTTCTGGATGATGGAGGGCTATTTTGTCAGGACCCTGGGCATGCACCGAGTTTATAACAGCGCCTTCATGCATATGCTTCGCGATGAAGATAATAAAAAATACAGAGATTTGATAAAACAAACTCTGAGTTTTGATCCTGAGATTCTCAAGCGATATGTAAATTTTATGAGCAATCCAGATGAAGAAACCGCGATTGCCCAGTTTGGAGCTGATGATAAATATTTTGGCATTTGTATCATGATGGCAACCCTTCCCGGTTTACCCATGTTTGGACACGGCCAAATTGAGGGCTATTCAGAAAAATATGGCATGGAATATCAACGAGCACATTACGACGAGCAGCCCAATGAAAGTTTAATTGACCGACATCGCCGAGAAATATTTCCCCTTCTCCACAAAAGATATCTTTTTGCAGAAGTTGCTAATTTTGTTTTTTATGATTTCATTACTGACTCCGGATCAATAGACGAAAATGTTTTTGCATATTCAAATCGTTCCAACGATGAAACGTCGCTTATTCTTTATCAAAATAAATGGGGAACTGCCCAAGGCTCTATCAAAAGATCAGCAGAAATTAACGGTGAATATATCGATCTTCTTTCTGGATTAGGATTAAATAATCCCGATTCAAGTTTTGTTATTTTCCGTGAGAGTATATCTAACCTGGAGTTTATCCACTCTAAAAAAGAACTTCAGGATAGTGGTCTAAATTTAGATCTTGGCGGTTACCAATACCAAGTATTTCTTGATATTAGAGAAGTTCCTGACCCTGAAGGATATTATTCCCTTCTCAACATCAAGCTTTCAGGATCTGGGATCCCGGATATTCAAGAAAAACTAACAGAATTAAAACTTTCGCCGATTCTTGAACCTTTGGATAATTTATTTTATTGTGCGTTTCAGGAATTTATCTCACCTTATCTTTCTTCCACTTCGATGTTAAGAAAATTGGAATTCTCCAATCAATCTGACGTTGAAATTGCTTTTTCGCAGTGTCTAATTGCATTTACTGACACGCTTTTAGATGTATTTCCGACTTTTCCAGGAATTCCAAAAGAAAGAGTTAATTTAGTCTCATCAAAACTAAGCGCAATACACCGATTTTTAGATATTTACCCACTAACAGAACCATATTACAGCAATTTAGTGGTTACATTGCTTCTCTGGGGCCTTCTAAGCGAGATTAGTGGCAAAATTCCTGCTAATATTGTTCAGAATCTTATTTTCCTGCTTTCTGCGTTGCCTTTTACGAGCCAAATGTTTTCCTCTTTGGATAAAGATTTAATTATTAGCAGCACTGACCTACTCCTCCATCCCTTAATATCAATTAACGAACTTAATTTAGATTCTAAGGATTTATCACAGTTCTGGTTTTCGAATGAATTGATCCAATCATATTTAAAAGTTCATGAGCTTGAAGGTAATATCTGGTTTAACAAAGAATCATTTGAATTTTTAGTTGGGATCTCTCTAGGATTGCTCTACCTCAATTCTCAAATCAAAATCAAGTCACACAAAATATCAGATTTTGATACGAGCATTTCTGGTTTGCGTCAAGAGATACTTGCTGCTTTAAAAAAATCCGATTATCAAGTTAACATTTACCTATCTGTAATATCAAAAGAGTCAACACCTCTATCAGAATAAAACATGGATTTATCTCCTCACCAACTCGATATAGTAGAGTCTGATCTGAAAAGCAGTATCTTTCTTTCCGGCCCTGCAGGAACTGGAAAAACATTCACCGGTGTAAGTCGCCTTCATTATTTGGTGAATAACGGCATTCCCGGCAATACTATCTTGCTTCTTTTTCCACAACGAACATTATCATCAATCTATCAGGACGCCATCAACTCCACTGCCTTTCAAGGAGGCAGCTTACCAATCATTGCCACCTTTGGGGGCCTTTCCCGGAGGGCAATAGAACTATATTGGCCATTAATAGCCGCAGATTCTGGCTTTTCTAATCCCGATAAACCACCCGTATTTTTAACTCTAGAATCAACTCTTTTTTTCATGTCAGAATTGATAGACCCCCTGATTGAAGACAAAGGCTATTTCTCTTCAGTCACTATTCAGCGGAATCGTTTATTCAGTCAGATCCTTGATAACCTAAACAAAGCTGCTGTTAATGGTTTTCCACATACTGATATATCCGATCGCCTGCAATCTTCTTGGATTGGTGATCCAGCCCAGATATCCATTTTTCAAGATGCGCAGAGTGCTGCAAATCTTTTTAGAGAATATTGTTATCAACATAATTTATTGGATTATTCTCTTCAGGTGGAGTTGTTTGTAAAACACCTATCCAGCAATACCTTAATTAAAGATCAAATAAGGAAACAATACAAACACTTAATCTACGATAATCTGGAAGAAGATGTCCCTGTGTCCCATGATTTTATCCGGGATCTTTTACCTTTCCTGGAATCCGCATTACTAATATACGATTGTGATGCAGGTTATAGAAGTTTTCTCGGTGCTTCCCCTTCAGGAGGGCAAAAATTATCAAGCTTGGTATCCACGCATGTTGATTTTACAGATTCTTACACCATGTCTCCTGTTCTGAAACATTTCAATTCACTATTGGTTTCTTCCCTGAAGGGCCGAGAGCTGCTAAAAGGTGATTTAAAACAAGAAATCTTAAACCAGGTGTCTGTTAATTTCCATCCATATTACCCTCAAATGATAGGTTGGGTTGCCCAACAAATCAAAATCCTGATTGAGAATGGCACATCGCCTCATGACATCATTGTTCTTGCTCCATTCCTGAATGATTCTCTCAGATTCTTGTTATCCGATGAACTTGCCAAACATCAGATCTCTTCTACCTCTCATCGACCATCGCGGGCCTTGCGTGATGAACCGGCTACGCATTGTTTGCTTACGTTGGCAGCTTTAGCTCATCCTGATTGGAGTATTCGTCCTTCGATACATGAACTCTCTCACGCATTAATGCAAACAATCCAGGATCTCGATTTAACTAGATCAAATTTATTAGCAAAATACGCTCTTCAAAATACTACTAAACATTTATATTTGATTGATTTTTCGAATTATCCTTCGGAAATACAATCTAGAATCACTTTTATGATTGGGAATCGCTATCAGGATCTTATAGATTGGATTCGAGATTACAGCAACTCCCCTCCCCAGCCATTAGATCATTACCTGATTAGATTATTCGGTGAAGTTCTATCTCAACCCGGTTATGGGTTCCATAACGATTTTAACAAAGGACAAATAACTGAAAAAATTATTGAGTCCATTCATAATTTTCGTCTCTCGGCTGGAGATGTCCTTAAATTAAACAACGCAGAAATGGGTTCTAAATACTATAGAATGGTAAAAACCGGTATTCTCGCAAACCAGTATCCAAAATCCTGGACTCGGCGCCCAAAGGATGCTGTTTATCTTACACCTGCTTATACATTTTTGCTCAGCAACACACCCTCTGATTACCAGTTCTGGTTAGATGTAGGATCTCGTGGATGGTACGAAAGAATTTTTCAACCCCTTACTAACCCTCATGTCTTGCATAGAGATTGGGAGACAGGACTCCCCTGGAGAGATACCGAAGAGGTAGCCTACAATCTTCAAAATCTCGGCCGACTATCGTCTGGACTCATTCACCGGTGCAGGAAAGGTATCATTTTTTGTCTAACAAATACGGACGAAAGAGGATTCGAGCAGAAGGGTCTTTTGATCCAATCCTTAAATAAAGTCTTTAACCGCGTACGTTCAGAAGATCAATAATAAAATTGAAAATGACATTAACATATTCACCTCGACCAGCACAAAAAAGGATCCTCGCCTACCGTGGTGGAACCATGGGAGTTTCAGCAGTTCCCGGAAGCGGTAAAACATGGACCCTGTCTCTTTTAGCAGCTGAATTGATAAATAGTGGGATTTTATCCGAAGATCAGGAAGTTCTTGTGGTTACCCTTGTCAACTCTGCGGTTTATAATTTTTCAATAAGGATTAGTTCTTTCCTTCAAGAGATGGGGCTCTTGCCATCGTTGGGTTACCGAGTTAGAACACTGCATGGTCTTGCCCACGACATAGTCAGAGAGCGCTCGGATCTTGTTGGCCTGGATTCTAAATTCCAGATCATAGATGAAAGAGAAGCTGAAAGAATTCGCGTTGACGCAGTTTATGACTGGCTAAAGAAGAATCCATCTGCCATTAATTATTATTTAAAAACTGACTTAACCGAAAAGAAGAGAGCTTCACTTTACCAAAAACAATTACCTGATTTGTTAGTAAATATTGCCAATCAATACATACGCACTGCAAAAAACTATCATGCCACTCCTGCCTTTATCGACTCCCGTATAAAATCAGCCCAAGTGAAAATGGTATTGGCCGAGATGGGAGCAAGTATCTTCTCTGTATATCAACGGAGCCTAGAATATAGGGGTGCAGTTGATTTTGATGATCTCATCAACCACGCTTTACGAATTCTTCAACTTGATTCTTCGCTACTCAATCGTCTCCGCTCTCAATGGCCTTTTATTCTAGAAGATGAAGCGCAAGACAGCAGTTTATTGCAGCAAAAAATCCTGTCTCTCCTCGCTGGATCTGAAAATAAGCAAAATTGGGTTAGAGTTGGAGATCCTAATCAAGCAATTTATGAATCCTTTACTACAGCTGATCCCAAACTTCTGCAAATCTTTATTGAACAAGCTGATCAAAACCACGTATTACCTAATTCTGGCCGAAGTACTGAAGCGATAATCAATACAGCAAATTACCTTGTTGATTGGGTAAACACTGAACATCCTCAGCTTCAAGCCAGAGACGCTCTTTATCCAAATAAAATTGTTCCAACTCCTCCAGATGACTTGCAGCCGAATCCGGTTGATATTCCAGGGCAAATACATCTCTTTGAAAAATCACTTACTCCGGAAAAGGAAATCCAGGTTATTGGGGATTCCGTAGTTAAATGGCTTCAAGCTAACCCTGATAAAACAGTAGCGATCTTGACTCCACGTAATGACAGGGGCAAAAGAATGGCAGGTTACTTGAGGGAAAACACCAACATTGAACCAATCGAGTATTTGAATACAACTCTTGCCACCAGGAAGACCACCGGTTCGTTAGTAATTATCCTTTCTTATTTGGTTGACCCCAATTCATCAACTAAATTAGCGGCTGTTTTCAAGGTTTGGAGAAGGGATTTAAAAACTAATCCGGAAGCTTGGTTACAAGTCCAGGCTACCTCAGATCTTCTCAAATCCGTACAAAACCCAGAACTTTTCCTATCCCCCGGTCCTTCTTCAGCTTGGTTGAGCTCCATTGATGATAGTAAAAGAGATTTATTACCTGCACTAATTGAATTTAAGGACACCATTCTTAAATGGCAAGGCGCATCTATTCTTCCAATTGATCAGCTAATATTAACGCTCTCCAGTGATATTTTTCATACACCAGAAGAGTTATCCATCTCGTATAAAATTGCCAATTTTCAAAAACAACTTTCTAGGCAACATCCAGATTGGGACTTCCCAACGCTACTTGATGAATTAAAATCTTTGGCCAGGAATGAGCGACGATTTTTTTCCATATCAGAGGATAACCAATTTAACCCGGAAGATCACAAAGGTAAGGTTGTCATAACAACAGCTCACAAAGCAAAAGGTCTTGAGTGGGATAGAGTTTATCTTCTTTCCGCCAATAGCTACAATTTTCCCTCAAATTTACCCGGTGATAGTTTCATTTCAGAACGATGGTTCATCCGTGATGAATTGAATCTTCCAGCCGAATCACTTGCCCAGCTAATAACACTTGTGGATGATTCAAAGGCAGACTATCTTGAAGGCGACGCAACATATCAATCAAGAATAGAATACGTCAGAGAGCGTTTAAGATTATTATATGTATCCATTACCCGGGCAAAACAGGAATTAGTAATTACCTGGAACAATGGTCGTACAGGTAAATCCACTCCAGCAGTGGCATTTCAAGCATTAATTGATCATTTCAACTCAAATTCTGACACAGGATAATCAATGCAATTGCCAGTTCCTCCTCTGCAGCTAAATCAAAGCAATCTCCAGGATTTCTTGGATTGCCCTCGACGATTTCAATTATCCGTGCTCGAGGACAGATCCTGGCCAGCTGCCTACTCCGAACCTATCGGAAATTTTGAATTATCCACGCAGCTAGGCAATCGGTTCCATTTACTTTGTCATCAGTATTTTTCAGGCGTTGACCATAACTTACTTGCAAATTCTATTACCGATCCTGATTTAAAATCTATGTGGGATTCTTTTTTCCCTTTTGCCCGGACATTAGATGATTATCGTCTTTTCTCTGAATCATTGCTCAGTCTTCCCTTCTTTGGACATAGATTGATTGCAAAATTCGATTTAATAGTAAAGATTTCTCCTGAACAATATATTATTTTTGATTGGAAAACTGCATCTAAAAAACCTGCAAGAAACTTACTCGATAAAAGGCTTCAAACACATTTGTATCCGTATATTTTCTGCCAGGCGGGTCATGATCTTTTCCCAAACACAAAAATCCAACCTCCCCTAATTAAAATGCACTATTGGTATCCTTTAGTAACTGATCATGAAGAGGTGTTCAATTATTCAGATAAAAAACACCAAGAAATTGATAAGGAACTGCAAGATTTAATTAACAGCATCACTGAATCAATTCAAAATGAGGCCGATTTTCAATTAACTGATTATCTACAGCATTGCCAGTACTGTGTTTTTAGATCACTATGTGACAGAGGTTTAACAGCAGGTAATTACGAAAATTCACCTTACTTTACCCAGGAAGATCTGACGAATGAGCGATTTGATATTGATCAGGTTAGTGAAATTGAATTTTAGGAGTATAGAATATAATAATGCCTATGCGCAATTCTTTGATTAGTTGGAAGTTCCCTGAGTTAATCGATATCCCCAGTGATTTCCAATCTGGTATTGGCGGTTCAACTGTCGTTTCTCGAACTCTTTACAAGAGAGGGTTAACTACCCTTGCTTCTGCCCGGGGTTTTCTTGAGCCGGATTATTATTCCCCAACTCCAGCTGATCAACTTCCTGGATTAAATAAAGCTTCTAAACGAATTCAAGCTTCGCTCAAAGCAAACGAGAGTATCCTAATTTGGGGAGATTTTGATGTCGATGGACAAACCTCAACTTCTCTCCTGGTATCTGCGATCCGTGAACTCGGCGGCAATGTGTCACATTACATTCCAAATCGAGCCAAAGAATCTCATGGTCTTACCGTTCAGTCTTTATTAGATCAAATCGAAAGATTTAATCCTTCGCTGATTATTACTTGTGATACCGGCATAGATGCTCATTCTCCGGTTTCTGAAGCGCAGAAATTGGGAATTGACGTCATAATCACCGACCACCACCAACTTCCCCCGGAACTGCCAGACTCATATGCTATTGTTAATCCTAATTTTCTACCTCCCAGCCATCCCCTCTTTTCTCTGCCAGGAGTGGGAGTGGCTTACAAAATAGTTGAAGATCTTTTTCTTTCCTGCAATCGGAATGCAGATCATTATCTGGACTTTGTCGCCCTTGGAATTGTTGCGGATGTGGCCGAGCTCAAAGGAGATACCAGATACTTGCTCCAACGAGGGTTACCATTGCTTCGACACACGCCCCGGTTAGGTCTCCAGCATCTTTATACCAATGCAAAACTTGATCAGGAAAATATCAGTGAAGAGCAAATTGGCTTTGTCATCGGTCCCCGATTAAATGCTCTTGGCCGTCTTTCAGACTCAAATTCATGTGTTGATTTTTTTACCACCAATGAGCCATCCCTTGCTGCACATCTGGCAAGAGAACTTGAAATGCTTAATGCTCAAAGACAGCAGCTTACAGAAGATATTTACCAAAGCGCTATTCTTAAAATCGAGGCTGACTCTAGCCTCGTTAATGATTATCCTGTTTTGGTTCTCCTTGGTCCACCAGATTGGAATCCCGGAGTAATCGGTATTGTAGCGAGTCGCCTTGTTGATCGTTATCATCTACCGGTAATAATGCTCACCCAGGAGGGAGAACAAGCCCGGGGATCTGCTCGATCAATCCCTGGTGTCCCCATCTCGGAATTGATCGCCAGCGCTCAAGAATACCTCCTGAGTCATGGAGGTCATCCCATGGCTGCTGGATTAAAACTTCAACTTGATCATGTTGGTGCCTTTCGAAGAAAAATCGCTGATAATTTTCCTAACATAGTCGGCGACCAGCTCCCTTCGCCAGCAATATCCATTGATGCCATTCTTCCCTTTGAGTCAATTTCTATCAATTTCATTAAAGATTTCCAACGTCTTTCTCCATTTGGCGCAGGAAATCCTAAATTACTGTTTGCATCCCGCGGAGTAGAAGTAATTGCGGATAGAACTATTGGAAAAAATCGGAATCACCGGAAATTGTCTCTCATTGATAGCGCAGGAACTGAAAAAGACGTTCTGTGGTGGAATAGCGTTGGTATTGACCTGCCTTCGAGTTCTATTGATATCGCATATTCCCTGGCTTTGTCAAATTTCAAAGATCAAATCCAACCACAATTGACTCTTCAACATTTTCGAACTTCTGTTGATACGCCGATTCTTGTCAAAGATCACGATAAACTCGAAATAAAGGATTTGAGACGCCAGAAAGATCCTCTAAAGACTTTAGAAGAAATCACAGAAGAATATCCGTCCGCTATCATCTGGTCAGAATACAATTTACTCTCAGGGTTCACCGTTTATCCACGGGAAGACCTTTTTAAATCTCAAACATTAATTATCTGGAGCACTCCCCCCAGCCCCTCCGTTCTTAAACAAGCTCTTAATACTGTATCTCCAAAGACGGTTATTCTCTTTGCAGAAACTTCTACGTTTAAAACAACTCGTTCAGTCATCCAGGAACTTCTTGGTCTATTAAAACACTTACGGATCACAAGGAAAGCTTACAACACTTTGCTTTTTGCCCAGGCACTCGGTCTAACTACCGCATTAATTGAACTTGGCCTAACCTGGATACATGAACATGGCGAATACGACCTTTCACAATTAGTTAGCAATAATCTTATCAATGATGGACCAGGAACTCCCTTGCCTGATTTTAATAAAACCGATGAGAGATTTTCCCTTTTACTCCATGAAATTTCTTCTTATCGCCATTACTTCACTAGAGCTAAAAAAGAGTTTTTAATATGATTCATAATTTCGATCGCCTAATCAATAGACGAGAATCCGATAGTATTAAATGGAGTTTGTACGATGAGGACGTAATTCCTCTCTGGGTCGCCGACACAGATTTCCTAGCTCCGCCGAATCTAATAAAATCCCTTCACGAAAGAATAGATCATGGAATTTTTGGTTATGCCAAACCTCAAGAATCAACCAAAACTGCTATTCAGGATTGGATTTTCAATAGGCACGGATGGAAAATAAAACTCGAAGATATCGTTCTTCTCCCGGGAGTTGTTCAAGGATTTAATTTTGCAGCCAAAGCTTTTACAGTTCCGGGAGATGCCGTTATTATCCAAACTCCTGCATATCATCCATTTTTCCAGATTGCTGAAAATTCAAATCTAACCCAGGTAGCGATTCCACTAATACGCGATCCAGGTGGATCCTATTATTCTAATGAAGATAATTTCCGATCCGCATTAACATCCAAATCAAAAATATTTATGTTGTGCAATCCCCATAATCCTACAGGTAGAATCTTTTCAAAGATTGAACTTAATTCAATGGCCCAAGTTTGCCTGGAGAACAATATCATAATTTGCTCCGACGAAATTCACAGCGATCTTGTTTATCCCGAAACAAAACACATTCCAATTGCCTCTCTTTCGGAGGATATTGCAAATAATACTATAACCCTCATTTCGGCGAGTAAAACATTTAACATAGCCGGATTAAAATCTTCAGCAGCCATTATTACCAATCCTGGCCTGAGAGAAAATTTTATTAAAACAACGAGTGGTTTTGCTGGATCCGTAAATCTCCTAGGTGAACTTGCTTTGAGGACTGCTTATGAAATTGGTGAAGATTGGTTGAGTGAACTCTTGTCTTATCTCAATCTAAACCGGGATTATTTATATGATTTTACCAATTCCGAATTACAGGGAATCCAGATGACTAAACCTGAAGGTACTTATCTTGGATGGTTGGATTGTTCAGAGCTAGAACTTAAAGACCCTTCTAAGTTTTTCCTTGACGAAGCCCGAGTGGCTTTAAATGCTGGTTCCTGGTTTGGTGAAGACTATTCCCAGTTTGTCCGAATTAATTTCGGCTGCCCCACTAACACCCTCGCAACAGGTCTTAAAAGGATTAAATACTCCTTGAATAGTTTATGATTTCATCTCTTTTCCATTGTAGTAAAATTGCTGCATGCCTTCCCTGACTAACAAACTTAAATCTTTGGGTGTTCAACTAGGTGCGGACAAAATAAAAACGCCCGACAAGCCCGCTTCTTTTCCTCGACTTGTAGATGTTTTTGATGGATCTTGGGAAAATACAACCAGCGGAGATTGTTTTGTTTTAAGGAAAACTTTCCACCCAGGCTATATTCACGGTAACTCTTCTCTTTTTAAGGATCTTGATCTGCATATCCTGGAAAGTGATCCTTCCCTAACCGGAATCTCTACAATACCTTTAGATCAATTTCTATTTATCGACACAGAAACAACCGGTCTTGCCGGAGGCGCGGGCACCTATGTGTTTTTAATCGGTGCAGCAAAATACTTGAATGGTAAATTCCATTTTGCTCAATTTTTTCTTCAGGATCCAGCAGTCGAACCAGCTCAATTGGCTGCATTAGACGAATTTTGTGCAAATACCAAGGTTATTATTTCTTACAATGGGAAATCATTCGACCTGCCAAGAATAAAAACGCGTTACAATTTAAATGGCTGGCCACCTCCATTTAAAGATATTTATCATATTGACTTGCTTCATATTGCTCGCAGACTCTGGAAATCTCACCTTTCCTCTTGCTCCCTGGGTGATATCGAACATCATCTTTTAGGCATAACAAGATCCTCTCTGGACATACCTGGTTGGAAGGTTGCCTCAGTATTCTTTGATTATCTATCCAGTGGAGATCCTTCACCATTGTCCTCCGTTTTTTATCACAATGAGAAAGATGTAATTTCTCTTATTACCCTCCTGAAATACATCATCGACCGGTTATCAAACCCCCTCTCCAAGAAGTATTTAGCAAATGATGACCTGGTTTCTATCGGCATCTATCTGGCCAGCCAACATCAAGACGATTCAGGCCAATCTGTCTTGTCCCATGTTATTGAAAATATCGACTTGCCTGACCATCTTCATAATTCAGCTCTTATTCACCTTGCTTCTCTCTATAAAAAATCAGGTGATTATCTTAAAGCCATACCACTTTGGGAAAAAATCGCCTCTCGTGATTATATTCAAGCTCATACTGAGCTAGCGATGTACTACGAGCATAAGCGTTCTGATTATCAAGAAGCCATCCATTGGTCATTGTCCGCAGTGGAAGTAATAACAAAACAACCAAAATCAGAAGCGGGGGATAAAACTCTTCAAGCGCTTGATCACCGCTTATCTCGCCTTAAACGAAAAATATCCAGGTTAAACCGTTGATCCGGCAAACTCTGGATATTATCAAAACTCCACTTGATTGCCAATCCGCTAAATATTGAAAATCCAACATTCTCCGGTCAATCCCTTTTTGATAAATTGTTTCGCAGCAAAATCAATATCAGTGATTATCTGGTATTAATCTCCAGATAATCCGGCGAATTAGACTATGTTATTTTAACCAATGCTTGAAAATTTATCAGCGATTGCAAAGTCTTAAATGTTTAGGCCCCCATACATGTTTCTTGTAACTCTTCCTGGTGTCATAATATTCCGTTTTGATACCTTGGCCTATTATCTTTTCTTATGATGCTACCTGCTTGAATTTATTTATCGTCCAGAGCCTCAAGACCGGGCAAAATACTACCTTCCATCATTTTTAATGACGCACCGCCACCAGTAGATACATGGGTGATATCTTTGCTTAAGCCAGCATCATTTACTGCTGCTGCAGAATCTCCTCCACCAACAATCGTCACAGCAGAACTCCGTGCAATTATCTTTGCCAAAGAAAACGTCCCATTTGCAAATGGTTTAAATTCAAAAACACCCATCGGGCCATTCCATACGATGGTCTTACTCCTATTGATAATCTTTTCATATTCAAGCAACGAATCGGGGCCAATATCCATTATGCGCCAGCCATCAGGAATATCTCCCAAGGTCATAGTTTTGTATTTGGCAGTATCACTAAATTCGTCTCCAATTACAACATCAACTGGTAAAAATATTTTTTCACCGAATTCAGTAATTAGTTCTTTTGCCATTTTAATAGAATCCGGTTCGATTAGCGAATCACCCATTTTGAAGTCCATTGCGGCAAAGAAAGTGTTCGCCATTCCTCCTCCGATGAGAATATTGTCAACTTTATCTACCAGGTTTTTTATCACACCAATTTTTCCACTAACTTTAGCCCCCCCGAGAATTGCAGTAAAGGGTAATTCAGGATCCGCAATAGTATTTCCAAGGTAAATTATTTCCTTCTCAAGAAGCAATCCCGCCACGGCCGGTAAATATTCTGTTATCCCAACATTTGAAGCGTGGGCTCTATGAGCTGTTCCAAAAGCATCGTCCACAAATATATCAGCCAGAGATGCTAATTCTTTTCCCATCGTAGGATCATTGGCCTTCTCACCTATATGGAATCTGGTATTTTCTAAGACCAGTATTTCTCCAAATTTTAGTTTTCCAGCTGCAAATTTAGCTGTTTCACCAATACAATCATCGTTGAAACTGACTTTTGTATTTACAAGGTGACTAAGGTATTCCGCAACAGGTTTTAAGGATAATTCTTCTCTTTTTTTTCCTCCTGGTCTTCCAAGGTGAGACGCCAAAATAACAGCCGCGTCATTATCCAATAAATATTGAATTGTAGGTAAAGCAGCTAGAATTCTAGTATCATCAGCTACCTTGCCATCTTTCAGCGGTACATTAAAATCAACCCGAACAAATACTTTTTTATTTGAACAATCAACATCCTTCACACTTTTTTTCTGAAACATTATTTGGTCTCCCAAATTTAAAAAAAACGCCCCTCGATATAATCCAGGGGCGCTTTAATTCTAATCAGTTAGAGGCTTTTTGCAATCAAAGCAGCCATATCCACAGTTCTAGAAGAATATCCCCATTCATTATCATACCAACTGACAACTTTAACCATATTTCCACCCATAACGTTGGTCAAATTAGAATCAATTATAGAAGATAATGGGTTTCCCTTAAAATCCATGGAAACCAGTAATTCCTCAGTGTATCCTAAAATCCCCTTCAAGGAACCTTCCGCCGCTTTCTTCAATACATTATTAACTTCTTCAACACTGACCTCTTTTTCCAACTCCATTACCATATCAACGATCGAGACTGTTGGAGTTGGAACTCGGATAGAAAAACCATCAAATTTCCCTTCCATTGCTGGAATTACTTTTGCCAGTGCAGTTGCTGCCCCGGTAGTAGTTGGAATAATATTCAGAGCAGCGGCTCTGGATCTTCTTGGGTCACGATGAGCCAGGTCTAATATTCTCTGATCAGTAGTATAGGAATGAATCGTTGTCATCAACCCTCCTGTTATGCCAAAATTTTCATGTATTACTTTAACCGGGGGGGCTAAACAGTTAGTTGTACAAGATGCATTTGATATTATGTGATGCTTTACAGGATCATATAAGTTATCATTTACTCCCAAAACAACTGTTAAGTCCTCCCCTTTTGCGGGTGCCGAAATAATAACTTTTTTTGCGCCAGCTTCAAGATGAGATTGTGGACCAGGGGTTTTACTTACATCCCTAAATATGCCGGTAGACTCAATCACTATATCAACATCCATCTTTTTCCAGGGAATATTTCGGGGATCTCTCTCAGTAAATACCTCAATTACATCGCCATCTACAACCAAATTGCCACCCATAACGTTGGTCAAATTAGAATCAATTATAGAAGATAATGGGTTTCCCTTAAAATCCATGGAAACCAGTAATTCCTCAGTGTATCCTAAAATCCCCTTCAAGGAACCTTCCGCCGCTTTCTTCAATACATTATTAACTTCTTCAACACTGACCTCTTTTTCCAACTCCATTACCATATCAACGATCGAGACTGTTGGAGTTGGAACTCGGATAGAAAAACCATCAAATTTCCCTTCCATTGCTGGAATTACTTTTGCCAGTGCAGTTGCTGCCCCGGTAGTAGTTGGAATAATATTCAGAGCAGCGGCTCTGGATCTTCTTGGGTCACGATGAGCCAGGTCTAATATTCTCTGATCAGTAGTATAGGAATGAATCGTTGTCATCAACCCTCCTGTTATGCCAAAATTTTCATGTATTACTTTAACCGGGGGGGCTAAACAGTTAGTTGTACAAGATGCATTTGATATTATGTGATGCTTTACAGGATCATATAAGTTATCATTTACTCCCAAAACAACTGTTAAGTCCTCCCCTTTTGCGGGTGCCGAAATAATAACTTTTTTTGCGCCAGCTTCAAGATGAGATTGTGGACCAGGGGTTTTACTTACATCCCTAAATATGCCGGTAGACTCAATCACTATATCAACATCCATCTTTTTCCAGGGAATATTTCGGGGATCTCTCTCAGTAAATACCTCAATTACATCGCCATCTACAACCAAATTGCCA
>Ga0255364_10056_pt1 | contig 32543 bp, 23 predicted proteins | sample ANMaggSSYBR01G12_FD_182087 | JGI IMG/M metagenome (GOLD analysis project Ga0255364, IMG submission 182087) | Sediment cell enrichment communities from methane seep in Santa Monica Basin, California, United Staets - ANME aggregate JGI... | ecosystem: Environmental > Aquatic > Marine > Cold seeps >...
GGTTTAATGAAGAAGTCTACTACGTTTGAGATGTCCCTGAATTCGCAGAAACGATTAATGGCATGACGGTCGATTAGTGCACGGATTTTGTCTTCTGTAACTGAACGAATCAAATCGGTTTTCACGGGGGCTGGCGCAACGACATTGACCGTTATCTGAAATTCAGCCAGCTCCCTTGCGAGGATGTGAGTAAGAGTAAGAACAGCTGCTTTTGAAGCAGCATAGATGGCTTCCCCTTCCAACTTCAAGGGCACTGCAACACTTGCAAAATTGACGATACGCCCGTGCGTTGTTTTCTTCATTAATTTTGCAGCTTCGCGAGAGAATAAGAAGGTTCCGGCAACATTAGTATTCAGTATATGATGAACCGTTTTCATGGGAGTCAAAAGGGCATGGTTCATTGATGCAATTCCGGCATTATTGATGAGAACGTCGATCTTGCCAAAGGTTCTACGGATTTGGGAAAACATTTGCTTGACTTCCCGCTCATCTGTAACATCAAGACAAAAATGGCGATAGTTCGTCAAATTACCATCAAGTGGCTTGCGACTACAACCAACGATTTGACACCCTTTCGCCCCATAGTATTCGGCCAGGTAGCGGCCGATACCTTTACGTGTCCCGGTAATCACCATAATGGTCTTGTCAGTCATCCGGCTCCTCTAACAATAGCGCCACATAGTCCCCAAAGCTACCTATGGTCCTAAAAGGACTTCTTTCCTGGGACATGGCCTTTTCATCTGCCAAAACTATTGTTTTTCCATAAGTTTCTTCAATGTTCTGCTCTATTGCTACAATCAGGTTAACAAGACCGAGAGAATCCAACTTGCCGGACTGTCCGTATAAAATAGTATCTGGAGTTTTCTGCAACTGAAGGTCGCCTGGCAATTCCTGATTTATCTCATCGATTGAGTTATATATGAGTTCCAATACATTATCGTTTGCGTTCATGATTCAGCCTCTTATTTCTCAAAGATTTTGATTACCGGGTTAAGACATCTATGGTAATTGCCTGTTCCCTCTTTATCTCACGGGTTGTTCGTTGGCCAATAAACATCGGGATAAACTCGGCACCGAGGCCGTTTCCAGGTCGTTTTATTGATAGATGACGGCTTTCCAAGATTGTGCCTCTTGGAATGTCCATTGCTGCGACTATACTGCGTCGCATTGTTTTTTGATTAATACGTTCAACTTCCGTCCTGTGCTTGACAGGGCTACCCAAGGCGGCCTGAGCCGATCTAATACTTGTCACCATACGACTGAAATCTTCAGGCTCAAGCGATATTGCATGATCAGGACCAGGTAACGTCTTATCGAGCGTGAAGTGCTTTTCAATTACGCAGGCACCCATGGCAACTGCCGCGGTGGACACTGGTATGCCTGTCGTGTGGTCGGAGTAACCTACGGGCAAATGAAAAGCTTGAGACAGAGTGTCCATCACCCTCAAATTAACGTCATCATTGGAAACAGGATAGCCTGTCACACAATGAAGAAGAACTATTTGGTTACAATCGGCTTTCATTAGAATTTCTATTCCCCTCTCAATTTCTCCTAAGGTGGCCATCCCTGTTGACACAATGACAGGTAGCCCTTTGCGCCCAACATAATCGAGTAAGGGATAATTCACAATATCCATTGAGGCCAGTTTGAATGCCGAAACATCGAGAGAGTTCAGAAACTCAACATCTCTGAAATCGTTAGGCGTAGAAAGAAAGGCTATTTTCAATTCATCAGCATAGTTTTTGATTATATCAAAATCTTCATGGCTTAAGGCAAGCTTCTGAAGCATTTCCAGCTGTGATTCATGGATAGATGTTGTTTGCTGTTGGTAAACGGCCTTAGGAGCATTTCTGGTAACTACCGTCTCAGGTGAAAAAGTCTGAAACTTGACAATATCTGCGCCAGCATCAACTGCCGCTCGTACCAAGTCCTTTGCTATGTCCAAACTGCCGTTATGATTGACTCCCGCCTCGGCGATTATAAGGCATGGCTGATCTGGACCTACCAAGTGTTTACCTATTCTAACAGGTTGGATCATCGCTTATTCCTTTGTAGATAGAAATTCCGTCCCCCAGAGTGGTGGCGGGCATACGCGGCCCTGAGCTAGTATTTACCAACACCTATGTTTTCATAGGCGCCAAACACATCGTTGTAGCGAATCACCATCCCGGTGGGGATGTCACGACAGGCAACCTTATTCAATACGACGGACTTGTCATCAAAGGCTAACCCATTTGCCTGCGGGACATCGTATTCATTCCACGTAATCATTATGTTTGTTATGACCTGGCGAGCGGATATGTCACGGGCGGCCACCGCATATACCCTTTTGTCATTTTCGTTGATCGCCTGATCCACCAGCTTTCTCAATGCACGCAAGTTCTTTCGATAGTAGTCATCTTCCAAGGCTAGTTCGGATAGCTCTTCCCCCTTCTTGCTCCGTAAAATGAGTTGGCAGATCCATGCCCAGTACTCGTAGTCTTCATGCCTCATTGGCCTGGGTCTGTATTTATTGTACTTCTCATATATTGGGCTCCCAGGAAAGATGCTCAATTGAAACACAAAGATTTCATTCGTTTTAGGTAGCTTTTTTAGAAAAGGGACTCCGGCGGACATGGTTTCATTGGTTTCAAATGGATTCCAGCCGATAATATCGTATTTAATTTTGATACCATTCCTCACAAGCATTTCCGCATAGGCGATGATTCCTTCATCTGTGATCTTCCGTTGCATTATTTCAAACCGGATGTTCTCATTGGTTGATTGAATGCCCACAATCGTATAGTCAAGTCCGGAAGCAGCAAGCCTCTTAACGCTTTCCTCATCGTTAAAGCGCTCATCAAGAAGACAATTAAACTTTAACTTAATATTTCTGTCATAAAGGTTCATGAATTCAAAAAGCCATTTCTTATTAAATCCGAATATGGAATCCTTGAACCTGACAAAATCAATTTCATATTTATCAATTGCATATAATAGTTCTTCTATGACTGACTGTGGGGACCGTAATCGAATTTTCGGCATTTTGCCATCAAATGCCCTGTACATCCGGTCCCACTGGGAAGACAGACAGTAAGAACAATTTGCAGGGCAACCACGTGATGCGAAAATATCATAAGTCTTTGGATCGAACCGTTCGTTAATTGGCCTAATGGCATTATCATCTATCAGAAACTTATTTTCAGGCTCCCAGTCCGGGTAGGGGAGATTGTCCAGTTTCAGAGGTTTAGCTAATGGGTTAAACCGAAGCAGTCCATCTTCCTGCCAAGCTACATTCGGAGCACTTTTTGCTTTTTGATTGTCTATCATATTCAAGATGGATTGATCACCCTCACCCAAACAAACAAAGTCGAGAAATTCGAGAAATTGAAGGGGCATAATCGTGGGGCCATATCCGCCGCCAATATATGTTGCATCAGGATAGACTTTGCGCAGGGTGCGGACTACTTTTTTGGCTAATTCCAACGATACCGTCCTTGCGCTGATTCCGATAACCTTGGGCCGAATTTCAAGGATTTTTGCGCTAAGGATGTCCAGCTCTTTTTCTGTGACTGGATTGATATCTTCGTTGCTACCAGTAAATTTATTGTTGAAGACATTCTGGTAGACTTTGTTGTCTTTCTTAAAGCTATCGATTACGGCTATTCGGTCATCTTTCAAAAACAACAGGTATGATTCATGACCGTGTCTTTTCAATCCGGCAGACAATGCTCTGGTACTGAGACATATTCTGTCATAGAAAGATATCAAGGCTACTCTGCTCATCTTTTCTCCTTTATTTGTTTCATCACCGAAGTGTTCAGTCTAAGTTTTGCAGGATCCCCATTCATTGTTGTTTCCTTCCCATTACAAATGCGCATAATTCGAAGTCAAATGGTGTATCAATATCAATTGCATCTTTCTCATCAATCTCGACAAACCCAATTTTATGGCCATACGGAAAGGCTGATTCTTCAAGACCAGTTGTTCTGATAACGTCAACTACGCCGTTTAGTCGGTAGCAAGGAGGCAAGAGTTGCCTTTGATAATACTTTGTTTCATCAACCTCCTTGACGAATGGCTCCAGAGTACCATTAACAGCTCTAAACATCCAATATGGGTGATAGACTCCTTCCACTTTTGTTACTGTCCGGATGGAGGTTAGGTTTTTGTTCTCCTGGAGTCTGTTAACGCAATAATCTATCAACTGAGGGGTTTTGAAAGGTGTTGTAGGCCTGAGCAATACTAAATATTCAAAAGTATAATCTTCGTTTTCTTTTAACCAGTTTATCAGATGTATATAAACAGGTCTATCCGGCGTGTCATCGCGAGCTATCTCACTTGGCCTTAAGTAAGGAACTTCCGCGCCATATTGCTTGGAGATTGCCGCAATTTCATTACTATCAGTTGACACGATAACTCTGGTTAGCAGCCTTGCGCCAAGTGCAGCTTCAATCGTATAGGCAATCAGGGGTTTTCCGTTTAATTGCTTTATATTCTTCTTAGGGAGTTCTTTTGAACCACCTCGGGCCGGAATTAATGCCACAACGTTCATTGCCAATAGCTATTCCTTTCAGGTTCTTAATGTTATATCTATAATGATAATATAGCAAGATTTCCAGCCGCCTTAAACTCCGTGGGGCTGTAGGCTACATCTGGGAGGAGTTTTATCAGTATGTCAACTATTTTTCTATATTCAAAATTGCTAAGGCCAAGAGATGTTGGAAGATTTATGCCCTTTCGTGATAGATCATGGGCTATGAGTGTATAATATGGGCAATAGGTCTGATACAAGGGCATGTCGGATAAGGGATAGAAGAATGGTCTGATATCAACACCTTTTTCACTAGCTTTCTGGATCAAAAGATCTCGATCGACGTCCACATCAAGCAGAAAAGATACAAGCCATGTTACGGGCACCCTTCCTTCAAGAAGGGATTGCTTCTCTAATAAAGGCAGGGGCAAAGTCCTCAAACATCTATGATAAAAGGCTTTAATCTCATTTCGCCTTTTCAATAAATCGTCTATCTTCTCAAGCTGGGCAACCCCGATAGCAGCTTGAAGATTAGTCATACGATAATTATATCCTACAACTTCATGCCAATACTTCTTCTGTTTTGACATACCGTGGTCACGCAGACATCTCATTTTTTCATACAAAGTCAGATCAGAAGTGATGCACATTCCGCCTTCACCAGTTGTAATGATCTTGTTTCCAAAAAAAGAGAAGCAACCGACATGACCTAATCCACCCACTCTTCGGCCATTGATCATTGCTCCTAATGCTTCTGCGCAATCTTCGATAATAAACAGACCAGATTCTTTCGCGATCCTGCATACTTCAGTCATGTTCGCAGGTTGGCCGTAAAGATGAACAGGTATTATTGCCTTTGTGTTGGGAGTAATAGCTCTGGCTATGCAATTAGGGTCAATACACCAACTATCTGCTTCAACATCCACCAAAACAGGTGTGGCCTTTGCGTGTAATATGGCATTAATAGTCGCTGCAAATGTCAAATCCGGTAATATCACCTCATCACCCTCTCCAACCCCTAAACCGATCAATGCCAAGTGCAGTGCGGTTGTTCCACTTGAAACAGCGATGCCGTACTGTGCTCCACAGAAGTAGGCAAATTGTTCTTCGAATTGTTCGATAAATCTTCCCTGTGAAGATATCCAATTCGTCTCAATACATTCTACTATATAACTAAGTTCATTGCCCATCATGAACGGAGAGGCGACAGGCGCATAAAAGGAAGATTCGTATTCAAAGTAATCAACTACGTTTTTCTTCTTATTGAGCAAGGGAATAATTTTTACTCGTTCGTCAACAAGTCCCATTAGTTCATCAATTGAAGTGTCAATAGAAGCAGAAATGGATGCTTTTTGGAGTTTTCGCGCAGTCGTCCGGCCAAAGGAACCAAGAATTTTGGAAAAAACATCGGATTCTTTGTCGAGCAGATGTTTTGCTTCCGTTTCAAGTGGACATCTCGATAGCATAGCACGTCGAATATCTCCATCAGTCAGTGTTCCAATAAACTGGTTGTTTGCATCGACAATAAAAACAATACCCTTTCCATTTCTATTAATCTTATCTGTGACTTGAAACAGGCTTTCACTGTATGAACTGATTAGACGTTCAACATTCTTAGAAGGTGGGGCATCTTTGTTGAAGTGGTTCAAAGGTTTTGTTTTTCTCATTCGGTAACCTTAATGTTTTTGGGAAAATCAGAATAGCGGACGCTGTCTGTGGCCTGTATTATCCCCCCTATCACAGCTCCGCCCCTTGAGTTACACCTTCTCTCATATAATAACACATTATAATCTTTTGCTATTCCATGTATTTCCGCGTAATCTGCGAAATCTGTGGATCAAACTTCAACTTAAAGATATGCAAAGACAATGCCAACCAACAATTGATATTTTTTAATAACTAATTCAGACAGATATGGTTTTGAAGCAAGGCTGACAGAGGAAAAAGGTCAATATTCTGACGTTTAAAATTAAATTTAAGTGTTAGGATTGAGGGGATATGGAGCACCGCATTGCGGAATTTTCGACAGGAAGAGTAAGCAAAGGAGATAGATTTTAGATTCTAATGCATTTGTTAAACTACGACTTCCTTATATACCTGTAAATCATCTCCATGTCTTGGGCAAATGATTTTGCGTCGCACAGGGAAGATTTCTCCATACGATTTCGCATTTCATCCCTCAAACTGTTTAATTTTTTGCGATCAAGTGCGAGTTCAGTTGCCTTTGAAACGTACTTTTGTTCGCTCTCTAAAATCAGTTCCTCAAGTCCAATTCTTGTCAGGATGCTGGAGCCTACGCGCCCTGCGTGACGATTACCAAGAAGAGTAATAACAGGCACACCCATCCACAGCGCCTCACAGGTTGTCGTTGTTCCATTGTAAGGAAAAGTGTCAAGACCGATATCAACTTTGTTGTAAAGCGAGAGATGTTCAGAAATCGAAGGAACATAAAACATGATTTCAATTCGTTCGGAAGGGATTCCATTTTTTAGAAATAACTGAACATATCCATCTTTTGTGGATTGATCTGCCAATGCTTTTCCCTTTATAAGGAGACATGAGTCCTTTACTTTGTGTAAAATCTGAGCCCAGACCATAACGACCCGCTCATTGATCTTGGCCAGATTGTTAAATGACCCGAAAGTAATCCTATCATTCTCCAGGGCTGGCAGCCTCCTGATCTTTGGTGCATCATCTGGCGGGGAATAACAAAGAAATCCTTTTGGCAGCCTGACAAGGGTTTCAGCATGATAACGGTCAGTTTGACCTTCCGGGTCTGCGATGTTATCTGTCAGACGATAATCCATTACAGGCATCCCTGTGGTCCCGGGAAATCCCAACCAAGACACCTGGATGGGCGCCGGTTTTAATGCAAATACCGGCAAGCGATTGTTTTTGGTGTGCCCGGCAAGGTCTACCAGAATGTCAATATTGTCTCTGTATATCTGGTCAGCGACAGCCGTATCCGTCAATCCCAATGTTGAACGCCATCCGTCGCACATTCTCTTAATCCGTTCTGTTACTCCATCCGGTTGTTTTACTTCAGCATAACAGAAGATCTCAAAATTGGACCGATCATGGGCTTCAATCAGGGGTAGAAAGAAATAGGAAACAGAGTGTCGGCGAAAATCCGGCGATACATAGCCGATTCTGATTCGAGGGGATTCTTCAGGGATATGTGAATGTTCAAAACTCCCAGCAAAGGACTTACTCAGCCGAGCCCACCAGGTTCTCGTTTCTGAAAATATTTCTTCATTATTGATGGCCTCATTGTAATACATGGTAAGAATAAGGTTTTGATAGGCCGGAAGATGGTCAGGCTCGATTTCAAGAGCCTGTCTGTATTCTGCAATTGCTTCCCTTATACGCCCCTGTTTTTGATAAACGTTTGCAAGGTTGTAATGGGCGTTAGCATACGCTTCATCCAGTCGCAACGCAGTCTTATAAGAAGAAGCTGCCTCATCCAGTCGGTTCATTTCGTATAAAACAGCTCCAAGATTGTTGTAAGCTAAAGGGTAGTCAGGTTTCAAATGTATAGCATTTCGATAAAAAAGAACTGCTTCACCATACTTCCCTTTTTGCTTCAATATGACCCCTATATTGTTATAAGCTTCTGCATATTCGGTATCAATTTTTATAATTTTTTGATAACACCCAATGGCTTCATCCAAACGATCTTGTTCTTTGAAAGCGCTTCCCATCTCATTGTATGCCTCAACATGGTCAATTTTAAGGCTTATGCATTTCTGGAAAGAGCAAATCGCCTGATCCGGTTTTCCCTGCTTTTTAAGGATAACCCCTATATTAAAGTACGCCTCAGCGAAATCCGGATTCAAAACCAGCGCATTACGATAGCAGAAGATGGCCCGTGACATATGCCTCATAGACTGAAGGGTATTGCCCATGTTGTAATGGGCTTCAAAAAGATCAGGAGTCAATTGAATCGCTTTTTCATAGCATTCAATGGCTTCATCCAATTTGCCCATTTCTTTCTTCACAAGTCCAAGATTGTTGTAGTACCAGGAACTTTCAGGATAACAATGTATCGCTTTGTTTATCAATACTACCGCCTCATCATTCTTGCCCAATTGATGAGCGATAAAACCCAATAAATGCAACGCATCAGAGTGATTCGGGTCATGAGTCAGGATTTTTCGATACACCCCGCGTGCCTCATGCAAATGCCCGGCTTTATGAAGTTCCATCCCCTTGTTCAGTTCACGGGTTGTGTTAAACAAATCGTTCTTATGAGAAATGTCACATTCCATCTATTTGCCGCTTCTTGGTGCGTGTTGAGCCCCTAAATGGGGGATGCTATTGCTTACGACCTGCTGTTCCACTGTTACGCTTTGTGGTATTAAGTTTTGAACTTTGGACTTGATTATTTTTGGTTCATCCAGATTTAGCATGCTTATTGTTCTGCCCTTCTTTTAACAGTACTTCCTTAAATTGATTCCAGCAGCTCTATTCTTCTTTTTATTTCTTCGTCGCAGTACCCTAACTTTTGTAAGATTTTCAGGTTGCCAAGGGATTGTTTTCCTGAGAAATATGAAGAAAATGATTTTTTTGTTTCGAAAGGTTCCAGCAAAGATGAGAATAACCAGTTTGCCAGTGATTTACTTGTGTCTATATGTTCATATCTTTTAAGAGCTGGAAAAAAAGGAAGTTCAAGAGTGATTTTATTGCCATTTGTAATAAAACCAATAATACAACCCAGAGCTTTTATCGCATCAGCTCTTTTGCCCATCTCAAAAAGTATTCGGATATGCATGATAGAGATCGACAGTAACCATTTTTTATCTAAAAGTTTTTTAATGATAGATTCACTTTCAAAGAGAGCTGTCAGACAATTTGTAGGCGTATCATTTTTACTTATTGAATATGCAAAGAGATTTAAAGCTCTGAGATAGCTCTGTAGTATTTCATTGTCTTTATTTTTCTTAGCATACTCAGTCCATAGACTTATTAAATTGTTTGAAAAATTCTTTGCTTTAATAACCTGAATCCATAAGTCATCAGGTATGCTATTCTCGATTGAATTAAAAGCGGTATCATTAATTTCTGATAAAACCCCTTTTTGGGAAAGTTTGTTTGCTGTATCTTTTTTCATTGCAAAAAGATTAAGTTGAAAAGAATCCATTTCTACTTCTGTGTTAAATGGTAATAAAACCATAGGTCCTGTAATAAGGTAGTATGATTTATAACCATACTCATTAAATTTATTGATTAATTCCAGATTTATGATCTTTCCATGTTTTAATTCATACATAATTATTGGAGATAATTTATCAAGCGTCTCTTTTCCACCTTCAAGAATTCGAACCTCTTCACCTTCAGCATCAAGCTTAATCAGATCAATGTTTTCCCATTTATATTCTTCTTTGCAAGAGTCGAGTGTTTTTAATTCGATGGTTTCATATTTTCCATTTTCATCAATAGGCGTGTTTAATGAATTTAATTCTGCATTGCGACAGAGTGCTAATTTTGCTTCTCCACATTTATTTGAGAGACCTGCTTTAATGAGTGTGGTATTTGAGAAATTGTTTTTGTTTAAACTCTCTTGTAAGCACTCTACTACAATAGCTGTTGGTTCAAAGGACCACAAATTGCCACTGTTTTCCATTTTTTTTGCACAACTCAATGTGTAGAGTCCATAATTTGCCCCAATATCGATGATATTCATTCCTGGCTGAACAAACTGACGAATGAATTTTATTTCATCTTCAAACCAATCTTTTTGTTCTTTTAGCACAAAGGGAGTCATAAGTGAATTTGATGACGGAACTACCACATCAATATTATCTACAATTCGAATGGTTTCTTTGTTGGGAACAAGCATGTTTTCCTCCGTTCGTTGCAGGTAATAGATGTTGTTTCTGTAATTAGAATACGATCTATTAGTAGCGATTTCAACGTAATCACCTGAGAACTCAAACGACTGCTAAATACAGTTGTCTCGTTGGTATGATGTCGGCGATCTTTTCAACTTTTGTAAAGTTATTTTTCAGCGCTGAAATAAAATTATCTTTGTTGTATGGCTCTTTTATAAAATCACGATTATATTTTGTATGTTTGAAAAATTCTATTGCACTGTCGCCTGGATCAATCCACTCAACAAATAACGATTCTTTTGTTAATTTTTTAAGAAAGGACACCGCCGCATCTAATGATCCGAATGCGGAAGTACACGAGTAAATCCAGTGTATGAGAGCAAGTGCAAACACAACGTCTGCCGGGCAGTCATAATCTGTTATGTTTTTGTTAACGATGTTGATATTTTTAAAATCAAACCGTTCTTTGAGTTTTTTCATAATGTCCAGATGGCCATCATCAATATCAACGGATGTAACTTTTAAAGCCCCGCAGCCCAAAGCACAAAATGAGAAAAGTCCGTTTGCCGCACCAAGATCCAGAAAAGTCTTCCCATTTATGTATCCATCCTGGAAAAACCTGAATAGTGCTTTGGTTTTCGGGTTGGTCAAATTCCCACCCAGCGGAGTAATTGTATTTTCATTAATGAAGTACTTTTGGTATCCTGTAACTACGCAACCATCCTGTCTGTATTCGATCTTGGGTGCATGGGTATGCATATTGGGTGTACTGCAAAAATTCGGCTGTTCTGTTGCATGGCAAATATCAAATATTGATTTCATCATTGAATAAAGATCGTTAAAATCATGTCTCCCGAATGCATAGTTCAGGCCCAGTGTTTTAGGCCAGTCCGTGGGTATCGGTTCTCCAGCCTCAGTGGCCCAGCCAAAATCACAAACCATAATTTTGCCGTTTTTTATGAGTAAATCACCTGGTTTTATATCATTATGGCAACAGCCATACTCTTGCAGTTTTGAATAAATATATTTTACTTGTATATCCCAGTCGTGGGGTAAATTTTCTTTTTTTAAAGGTTCTCCGCAGTAACTTGTTAATATAATTTTATGCGTATAATCAATTTTAATAAGATCAGGAGTTCTATCAAAGGCTTGCAGCCTTTCTAACCATTTAATTTCTCTTTCGAATATATAATACTCGAAACCTTTTATTATTTGTTTTGCACAAACATTTTTTTCTGGAGAAACAGTAACAAAAGAAGTATCGCCCCTAAGTTTTTTTAAAGTTTCCAATATACTCAGCCTCAGAAATAAATTTTATTGAAATTGGCTCAAAAAAAATATTTGTCCTTTTAAATAATCCCTTTAATTTCAAGTAAGCAACTTTTGTGCCGGAAAAAACAAGTGCATAAATATGCATTATAGCTGGTTTTTTATGCCATGAAGGGAAGGAAAGGAAGAATAAAGTCAAAATCATGACGCAAGAAAAGGAAAATATGACAGATAGCAGATAGTGTCTGAACGGAAAGCCAAGTTATAAATAAAATGAAAAGGGCTGAAGGAATAAGAAATGAATATCGAACATCGAATGTTGAATAGAAGGGGTTTTGTATCTTCTCTGAATTTATTCCTGAATCTTGCCTATTCTTTTTACTTCACAACCCTTTCAAAAAAACGTTCAAGTTCATGTACTGCTTCCATGTCCTCATACAGGACATGGGCGCTTTTAAAGATCTTGCTTTTAATCTCGTTTCTCCAATCCCTGTCATTTGCAAGTCTGTTTGCAATATCCGCATAGGATTGTGCATCGTCAGCAACACAGTCCATGATACCCATCTGCTTGTAAAGGCCAAGTGTAAGCCTGCCGCACATAAACGTGCCGGGCCACGTTACAATGGGAATACCAAAAGCAAAAGCAAGCAAACTGGTATAGCCGCCTGTAAAATGAGGGGTGTCAAGGAGGACGTCAACAACTTGTAAAAAAGAAAAATATTTTCTTTTGTCCATTCTCGGCATGAATCGAACTCGATCAATTACATCAGGAAATGTACGTATAAAACGGTCGCGTAGTAATTTTGCCAGATGGCCCTCCTTTGTTTCAAATAAAATCAATAACCCATGAGGATCCCGGCGTAAAATAGACCCAAGCGTCTCGTCGAAATCAGGATGAAACTTAAAAAGTGTCTGGGGACATACATACAGGTTACAATCCTCGGATAGACCGAATTGTTTCCGGGACAAAAGCCTTTCAGGGATTTCCGGACGACGGCAGAACATGGTAAATCTTTTTAAAAGCACCAGGGATTCCGAATAATTTTCCTGCGCACCAGGTGGTTCCGCACTCTCGGACGATATGTAATAATCCATATTAGGTATTCCCGTTGTAACCGGATGACCCCATGTAGTGCATTGAACTGGTGCCAGACGTGAAAAAGCCATAAAATATGTTAAAGCGTCCATTCCAATATCGGGATAAAATAAAATATCCAGAGGGTGTTTGGCTATAATCCGGCGGGCCGTATCCAATTCGTTCGGTAAAACTACAGTTTCATCTGCAGCTTCATCTATATTTTTTGTTAAAACATCCTCTTTCCCTTGAAACCTGAATATCTTTACATGGAACTTTTCCCTGGACAAATTCTCTATTATCCCGTGATTTAACAGTCCAATGGTATGTTCACAAAAAAACCGTGAAATTATACCGATATTAATTTTCCCGCCGGTATATCGCCGCATGTTGCAATTTGGAGATGCCCAGGCAAGCTCAGGACAGGCATTAAGATAAAAATATGCAAATTTTTCCTGCAGAGCCTTGTTGTTTAATCCGTGATATGCAAGGTAAAAACTTGTTGTACCAACTTCTTTATTCGGATCTTTGAGTATAAGATTGTTTTTTATCAACGATTCGATTCGCTTAATCAATTTTGCTCTTTCACTTTTAATTGACTTTTTTGATTCAAATATCAGAGGGAAAAGCAATGCCATTTTTACTTCAGTTCCGACATTCGGCATTATTTGTAAAGATTTCCTGTAGCATGAAATTGCTTTATCCAGCCTTCCCTGCTCCTTAAAAGAAGTACCCATATTATTGTATGCTTTTTCATGGTCCGGCTTTAGTTGTACCGCTTTCTGATAACATGTTATCGCATCGTCCAGTCTATCCTGTTCCTGGAGCACTATTCCAAGGTTGTAATATACTTTGGCACTTGACGGACTTAGTTCCAGAACTTTCCGGTAACAAAAAGCAGATTCATCTAATCTGCCCTGGTTCTTATAAATTGCACCCAAATTATAGTATGCATCATTAAAACCGGGATTTAACTCAAGGCTTTTTTGATAGCAAATTATTGCTTCATCAATTTTATTTTGTTCTTTTAGCGCTATACCCATGTTATAATATGCATCTGCAAAATCTTGTTTAAACTGTAAAGCTTTCTGAAAACAGGATATTGCTTCATCCGGTCTGCCGAGCTCATTATAAGCCGAACCCATGCTAACAAGAGCTTCAGCAAAGTCGGGTTTTAGCTCAAGGGCTTTTTGGTAACTGATTATACCCTGTTCCGGGTTGCCCTGTGCTATAAATGCATTGCCTATGTTATTATAATAAATTGCTTCTTTCGGGTTAATTTCAATAGCTCTGCCGATCAGCTTTACTGCCATATCATTATTGCCTGCCTGATTGGCAATGACACCCAAAAGATGCAGGGAATCGGAGTGATCCGGATTGATTTCAAGTATCTTCCTGTAAATTTCTTCAGCCTTTTGCAGTTGTCCTGACTGATGATACTGGAGGGCTTTTTTAAATTCCATATCAAATGATGTTTCCCGATTAATTTAAACGCGTTGATTGTTTATTAGTCTATGATATGAATTAGAATTCGATATTTCAAGGAATTTTTATTAGTCTATCAAATTCAATATTAAATTGAGATAGAATTCATTTCATCGCTCTTAACTCGCAACCCGTAACTCGTAACATGGGTTAACCAATTCCTCATATCCGTTTGTCTCTGACTCCCGCAATGCGCGATCTTCGACGGTCCAATGGGTAACATTGTCCTACTCGGAAGCAGCGTCAAAATATTGACAACAACCGGAATTCTTTTTCCAAACTTCATTCATATATACTTAAGTTTTTCATTAATATGCCGATATAAGCTATTAGACGAACGAGCCAATTCCAAAACGTCCCATTTTGTCCAATATCTGCGTCCCCGATGAGCGGGATTTGTCAACAGACTCAAATTTTAATCCTCGAAATACTACATGTATTCCTGTGGTTAAAATTTTCGCCTTCCTTGACCTTGAACAAACTGAAACGTTTTGAAACAGGCTCGAACATTAGTTTGAAAATTCATATTACTTAAGGAAATACCTTCATGCCCAGCCTTAAAAAACATATAAGTGAATGTATTGATGTTGATCAAAACAGTTTGAATGAAATCTCACTGGACGACGTCAGGTTTGAAGAAAATACAATGATTTGTATCAGAAAGGCTGTAATGCAGATGCTGTCATCATACAATCCTTTCGATCCTGCCTTAGAGCTTGCTTTCCACTATAATAAAGGTGTTCCCTGCATAGGATTCTGGGTTGAAAATACAAAAGACCTGGTTTTATACTTTTCCATAGAAAAACATTCCAAAACTTTAATTGTGGACAACGACGGCTGGACGATTAGAGATGATATTATAATAAATTAGGCTAAAAAATGCATAAAATCCTTGTTGTAGATGATGAAGTCGCGGTATGCGACCTTTTAAAAGATTTTTTAACTTTAAAGGATTATGAGGTTTTTACGGCCTCAGATGGTTATATCGCTATAAATAAAGTAAATAAAGTGTGTCCTCACCTTGTTCTGCTCGACATTGTTATGCCCGGGATAAGCGGCGTGGAAGTGCTTAAAGAGATAAAAAAGCTAAATCCCAAAACAGGAGTTATTATGATCACTGCTGTTCCTGACCAGGGAATAATTACGGAAAGCATTGACCTTGGCGCTTATGATTATATCAGGAAACCTATGGACTTAAAGCATGTTGAAAATGTTGTTATGCTTGCAATAAATAATAATAAAACCTAAAGCGCAATTGCGCTTAATACATCACGAATACATTCTGATAAATTTCCTTTAGGGTCTCTTGAAATAACAGGTACGAGGTCCTGTGCACTTCGTTTTATATCTGACTGATAATCAATACTCCCCAGATAATCAACCGCTACTGTCAGCATTCTTTGTGAGACATCCTGTACTCTGTTGACCACTTCAGACACATTGTCGTTTTCAGAAATCATATTTACAACCAGGCCGGGACGAAATGTTTCAAGCACATGTTCTATCAATGGCAAACCTTTCGGCAATTCCTTTTTTACTCTTTCTATCAAGTCCCCTATAACTTTCCCTTTGTTTCCATTTCCCGGCATTGTAGCCTCTTTGATAATCCATAGAAGATCATGATTTTTGTATTTTCTCAATTCAGACTCAGGTCCGAAAATCCTGTTTAATTTCCTGAAAAGCGCCACTTTTATTAAATTGTACGCATCTAAATAGGACGCTGGATCGCAGGTCGTCAGCACAATGCCGTGATCTGCTGCGAGAAAGAAATCGATAATATTATACGAAGTATCAGCACCCAAATCGATGATAATATAGTCGGCATCTATCTGTTTAATTGCCCTTAGCAATTTCAGTTTTCTTGAAAAATGAATATTTGCTGATCCCAACTGCGAGCTCCCTCCGCCCACCAGATCCGGACCATACTTTGTGGAAATCATAATATCGCTGATCGATGGAACGTTTTTGCTCAAATAATCATTAATATTATATTTAAGAAACCATTCGCCGAGGTAAAGATGAAGGTTCGGGCCACCAAGGTCCAGGTCAACAAGTACTGTCTGTTTTCCCAGGGATGAAAGATAAATTCCAAGATTTGTTGCAAACATACTTTTACCTATCCCGCCTTTTGCGCCGCCAACAGCAATTATCCTGCTTTCCCGGGTATCCTGTTCAAATATTATTTCTTCCTTTTCCAGTACTATTTTTTCCTCTTCGAGCTCTATTTCTTCCTTTTCAAGTACTTTTTCTTCCTCTTCAAACATATAAGGCATAAGTGTTTCATACGATTGTTTAATTTTTATGAATCGTTCTTTCCTTTTCAGGAGCATTTCTTCTGCTTCATCTGGATGAAGCGCAGGATCGTATCGTTTCTCCTTTTCTTCCAGTGCATTCTTTATTGATGCAATGTCCAAATTTATTACAAACTCGTCATCCCTTGCAAGTTCAGGAGTAAACAAATAAGAGCATGCAATTCTAACATCCTGAAGCTGCTTTTCTGATAAATTTTCAATTAGTAACATGATATTATATCTTACTCCGGCTTATACTTTTTATATTGTCATATTTCTTTTCCTGTCAGGAATAAATACATATGCAAAATTCCTGCCAGAATCGCAGACGCATTCATCGTTGAGCATTTATCATTTCACATTTCAGCATTCAGTATTCGATTTTCATTCGCTTCGCTCCAGGTTCAGGGTTTACGGTTCACAGTTCACGGTTAACAGCTACCAAACCTCTTATTTATCATTTACCATTTGACTACACGCACAATACGTAGTTTTAAAGACAGACAAATAGGAAAAGACAAAAAATTGACACCTCTTGTTTTTTCTGAAGAAATTTATTAGAATTACCGATGTACCATATACCGTACATGTAACAGTTTAGCCACCAAGACACAAAGGCACAAAGAAAAGATCTGAATTATATTATATATCTTGGTGTCTTTGTGCCTTAGTGGCTGAATTATTACTAAAATTTAAATCCATTATCAGGAAACTACTATGGCTAAAAAAAATACAGACATAAAAAAGGATAAAAGAGCGGAGGATGTACTTCAGAAAATAAGGAACCTTGAATCTATTGCAGCTCTTTCAGGTGGGATTGCACATGATTATAATAATCTGCTTACAGTGATAATCGGAAATATCTCGCTTATACAATCTTACATAGAGACTGATGATATGATTTACGGCCTTTTAGATGAAGCTCTCGAAGCTTCTATGACTGCCAAGTCATTAACACAGAAACTGATAACTTTCTCGAGGGGTGGAGCGCCGATTATGGAAACAGCATCAATTGCACCTGTAATTAAAAATGCAACTGAATTTACTCTGAGCGGTTCTAATATTAAATGCGAGTTTTCCATTCCAGACGACCTGTGGCTGGTTCAAATCGATAAAACCCAAATCGGTCATGTAATTCACAACCTTGTTATGAATGCAAGAGAGGCAATGCCAGGTGGTGGAATTATTAAAGTTGCAGCTGAAAACGTAAATATCACCGACAAGTCCCCCGGACTGAAAATTGGATTAGAAAGCAGATTAGAAAATGGTAATTATGTAAAAATATCAATAACAGATCAGGGTATCGGAATATCAAGAAAAAATTTAGATAAAATTTTCGACCCTTATTTTTCAACAAAAGAAATGGGAACACAAAAAGGGATGGGTCTTGGCCTTTCCATATGCCATTCCATAATAAAAAAACACAATGGAGATATCGTTGCTGAATCCTTTGCTGGACCCGGAGCCAGTTTGCACTTTTATCTTCCCGCCTCCGAAGAAACAATCGTTACACAAAAATCTTCGAAAATTCCTGAAAAGGAAAAACTTGTTTTGGGAAAAGGCAGGATCCTTGTGATGGATGATGAAAAGATGGTTATCAAAATCACCGGCCATATATTAAACCGTCTGGGTTACGATGCTTCATTTTCAAAAGATGGAGCCCAGGCTATCAAGATGTATAAAAAGGCCATGGAGTCCGGAAATCCCTTTGATGCAGTTATTCTGGATTTAACTATCCGCGGTGGCATGGGAGGCAAAGAAGCTATCAAAAGGTTAACTGAAATTGATCCTAATATTAAAGCCATCGTATCAAGCGGTTATTCAGACAGTCCTGTAGTAACTAATTATAAAAAATATGGTTTCATCGGTGTTGTCGCCAAACCATATAGTATAAATGAACTAAGCGAAAAGTTAAATGAAGTCTTAATGTAAATATCCAGATCCAGAGGACCCGGCCTTAATCACCTTGTAAGGGATTCCATCATAAACGCCACACGTTGCGTGTTTCGGGTTTCGGGTTAAAAACTGCGACTTGTTTTCTTTTCTTGCATTAAATATTGTTGATTATTTTATACCATATTTTATTTAAAATTAGATAGAATTCATTTCATCACTCATAACTCGTAACATGGGTTAATCAATTCGTCATAGCCGTTTGCCTCTGACTTGGCCCAAAGGACCAGGTTTTATTTGATAGAATAAACATAAACTTCATGACAAAAGCCCGTATCAGCAAACCTATAATCATTGTTATAGCTATAATTTTATCGGGAATCCTGAGTGGAATTATTGCCGGTGTATTTTTCGGCCTGACTCGCGATCTCCCCCAGATTCGTGCCCTTGAAGATTTCAAGCCTTCTGCTGTTACCCGCATATATTCTGCAAACAAAGTCCTTCTTGCAGAATTCTTTATTGAAAAAAGGGTCCCCGTCCCTCTTAAAGATATTCCTCATTATCTTAAGACAGCACTGATCGCTACAGAAGACAGAAAATTTTACAAACACAGCGGAGTTGATATTAAAGGAATTTTAAGGGCCATAATTAAGAATATCTGGGCCGGAGAGTATGTTGAAGGAGCAAGCACAATAACACAGCAGCTTGCAAAAACACTCTTTCTTACGCCAAAAAAAACCATTATCCGAAAAATGAAAGAAGCGGTTCTGTCTTTTCAGTTGGAACGCCGCTACACAAAAGATGAAATACTCAAGCTGTATTTAAACCAGGTTTATTTCGGCAGCGGTGCATATGGTGTTGAATCAGCCGCCAGGCTGTTTTTTGGGAAAACCGTCAAAAGCTTAAACCTTGCCGAATGCGCCCTTATAGCCGGTCTGCCAAAGTCCCCTTCCCGCTATTCCCCCCTTGTCAACATAGACCTTGCATTAAAACGAAGAAATATTGTTTTAAAGCAGATGGCCACTACAGGAATAATCACTGAAACGGCCCTAAAGCAAGCCCTGAAGCAGCCGCTTCTCCTTGAAAAATCCGGTTTTGATCCGGTTAAAGGGCCTTATTTTGTTGAGCATGTTAGAAATTTTCTGGAAGAAATAATAGGGCCGACAATGCTTTATAAAAGCGGTCTCACAGTCTTCACGACACTTTCCTGGCCGCTTCAGAAAGCTGCGGAACAGTCAGTCGAAAATGGTCTTTTTGCTCTGGAAAAAAGAATGAAACAAAATAAGATTATAAATCCAAAACCGCAGTGTTCTCTAATTTCCATAGATATACAATCCGGCGGTATTCTTGCAATGGTAGGAGGCAGGAACTTTTACAAAAGTCCTTTCAACAGGGCGACTGTTGCCAAAAGACAACCGGGCTCTGCCTTTAAACCGGTTGTTTATGCTTATGCAATTGAAAAAGATTTTCCTCAAAGCACTTTAATCCTTGATGCTCCTGTGGTATTCAAAGGAGCAAGAGAAGGCGATGACTGGCGCCCTGAAAACTTTTCAGATGATTTCAAGGGAGAAATTACCTTTAGAAAAGCCCTGGCACTTTCTAAAAACATCCCAGCCGTCAGGCTCATCGAAATGCTTGGAGCTTCGTCTGTTTCCCGCTTCGGACATACACTTGGTATTAAAACGCCCCTGTTATCTAATCTGACTCTCGCTCTTGGCTCCTCAGATGTAACGCTGTTAGACCTTACCGCTTCTTATTCAGTATTCCCAAACAGAGGAAAACTTATAAGTCCTTATTGTATAATGGAAGTCCTTGATCAAAATGAGCGAGTAATCTGGCGTGTTAAACCCCAAAAAAAGGTTGTCATGTCTCGTGCAGGAGCCTCTATAATTACAAATATGCTAAAAGGTGTTATTGAAGAAGGCACCGGCAGAAAAGCGCGCGTCCTCAGACATTCTGTTGCCGGAAAAACTGGAACTACCGATGAATTTAAAGACGCACTTTTTATTGGTTTTTCCTCTTCGATTTCAACAGGAGTATGGGTAGGGCAAGATGATTTTACTACCCTTGGAGACATGGAAACAGGAGCAAAAGCTGCGCTTCCAATATGGATAGAATTTATGAAAAAAGCACTTGCCGACAAACCTTACCAATATTTTGACATCCCTGACGATGTAGTCCAGGTCCGCATGGATGCAACAACCGGCTTTCTTGTGCAGGACGATTCACGCAAAGGAGTTAAAGCTCTTTTTAAAAAAGGAACCGAACCAAAGCGGCTTAAATAAAGCACCCACGTTAGAAGGACGTGGCATTGATTTACCCCTCGAATGAACTGTCGAATTGAAGGCACAAAGGGCTTCTCCTGCGTCTTGTCAAGGCGTAGCTTGGAAGCGTAGTCTGAAGCCGCAGGCGAAGAAGGAAGAAGAAAAAAAGAGAATCCACGCCTATCGAAGATCCCGTTACGCGGGGAAGGACGTAATTTTAAAAATTGAATAAAATAATCGGTTTCCCGGTTATTGACTTTTTTTGCATCCTGCAATATTAAAACATGAATATGATTCCTTTTTTAAAAAAAATAGCAAAGTCTCATTTTCTTTTTCTCTCCCTTCCCATTATTCTTATAGGCCTATTTGCCTATTCTACCGGGGTGCCTTTCCTTGACTTAATGGAACTTAAAACCATTGATGCAAGATTTAAATCCCGGAAAATGATTGAACCGCGTTCTGACGTGGTGCTGGCTGTAATTGATGAAAAAAGTATTGCAAAAGAGGGAAAATGGATCTGGCCCAGATCAAAAATGGCAGATCTTGTCACAAAACTTTCTAATGCAGGAGCAAAGGTTATAGCATTTGACATTGGGTTCCTCGAACCGGATGATAAAAGAATAGTTAAGGCAATAAATAATATTCAGAGTTCTTTGCATAATTTGAATCCTGAAGATAATAAATTTCTCGACCGTCTTAAAACTCAGGCTGACAATGATAAACTCCTTGCCGATTCTATAAAAAACTCTTCTGCCAAAATTATACTCGGATACTTTTTCCAGCTCGATAAAAAAGCCTCAGCGCATATTGAAGAAAAAGATATCAAAATTCACAAGAAAAATATCATTAATTCCAGATATCAATTTGAACACTACACATCAAAAGAAGCTAAAAATGTCACACTTGTTGAACCGGTTTATCCGCAATCAAATATTAAAGAAATTTCAGATGCAGCTGACCTGGCCGGATATTTTAATATGTCCCCCGATGATGACGGCGTTGTTCGATGGCTTCATACAGTTCTTAAATTCAAAGATACACTCTATGCCCCCTTGTCAATGGTAGCAGTAAGTGCGTTTCTTAATAGTCCTCTCTCCATTAATATTGATGAATATGGTGTGCAAAATATTCAGATCGGCAATTTATTTATTCCCACGGACGAGTCAGGACGTATTTTAATAAATTACAGGGGAGAAGAAAAATCTTTTCCCCACATTTCGGTTACAGACATACTAAGTGGAAATATTCCGGATAATAAAATAAAAAACAAAATTGTACTTATCGGTGCAACTGCCATCGGAATATACGATTTGCGGGTCACACCCTTTGGAAGTATATTCCCGGGTCTTGAAATCCATGCAAATATAACGGACAGCATTCTCGCTGAAGATTTCCTGCACAAGCCTAAATGGTCTGCCATTTTTGACGTTCTTGCCATTTTACTGGCAGGCATTTTCCTTGGCATTGTACTTCCCAGGGTAGAAGTAATACAGGGTGTGATTGCCGGTTTCCTTGTTTTTATGGGATATATTCTTTTTTGTCAGTACCTGTTCTCAAAACACGGAATCGTTCTTAATCTTGTTTACCCTCTCTCCGTAATTCTTCTTATTTATGTCAGCATTACAGCGTGTAGATATTTCATGGAGACTAGAAAAAAAAGGTTTATTAAAAACGCATTTTCAACTTACCTTGCCCCGGCTGTGGTTAATCAACTCATCGAATCTCCTGGTAACCTCGAACTTGGCGGAGAAGACAGGGATATTACCGCTTTCTTCTCGGATGTCCAGGGATTTACCAGTATTTCCGAAGCACTTACACCAAATGAACTTGTTGAGCTTTTAAATGAGTTCTTAACTGAAATGACGGATATCATCTTAAAACATGAAGGAACTGTTGATAAATTCGAAGGTGATGCCATTATCGCATTTTTCGGTGCGCCGAATGTTTTGAAAAACCATGCTGAAAGAACATGCAGCGCCTGTATAAAAATGCAAAAAAGGCTGGCCGAGCTTCGCGAAAACTGGAAGGAAAATGGAAAACCACAGCTTAAAATGCGCATCGGTCTTTGTACGGGCAATGCTGTTGTAGGAAACATGGGATCAGAAAGCCGCATGGACTATACTATGATGGGAGATACGGTTAACACTGCGGCAAGGCTGGAAGGAATAAATAAAATCTATGGTATTTATACACTGATCAGCGAATCAACCTGCATCGCTGCCGGCATCAATATTGCAACCCGGGAGATTGACACTATAAATGTGGTGGGGAAAAAAGAGCCTGTAACAATTTATCAGCTTCTCGGCTATGCCGGAGATCTTGACGATCTTGCAAATAAAATGAATAAGCATTATGCCGCAGGTCTTCATGCATATCGTAATCAGGACTGGGATAAGGCCATAGAATTTTTTAATGCAGCTTTAGAATTTTCAGCTGATGACGGTCCGAGCAAAACAATGATAAATCGATGTGTTGAATACAAGGCTGCTCCACCTGACAAAAACTGGAACGGCTCATATACTGTTACGGCAAAGTAAAATGGTAACCGTTCACAGGTTCAGGGTTCAAGGTTCAGGGGTTGTAGGTTTACTACCAATCTGAATAGTTGATTCATGAGTTCTGAACAGTCTTGCGCCGAAGTGCAAGGTGATCTGTTAGTGATATCGGTTAAATACATGACGAATATTGAGTTTCAGAACGCATATTCCTGGTTCGACGAAAGAAAAATAACCTTGAACGGTGAACTTTGAACCATGGTCGCCTACGACGCCGCCAAAGGCGGGTAAACCTGTGAACGGATACGTAAAATGATTAGAAAAGCAAAACTACACGACGTAAAAGCCATACACTCTCTTTTACAACATTATGCCGTCAAAGGTGAACTTCTTCCACGCCCTTTAAGCGCACTATACGACCACGTCCGCTCTTTTTCGGTTTCTGTGGATGAAAAGAATAACCTTATTGTCGGTTGCTGTGCTCTGCAATTTTGCTGGGAAGATCTTGCTGAAATACGATCTCTTGCTGTCCACCCTGACTATCAAAGGGAAAATATTGGATCAGAACTTACAAAAACCGTTCTTTCCGAAGCAAATGACTTTGATACTAAAAAAGTATTTACATTAACCTACAGACCGAAATTTTTCTCCAGATTCGGATTTGTTCAAATAGACAGATCAGACCTTCCTATTAAAATCTGGGCAGACTGCATTACATGCGTCAAGTTTCCCGACTGTGATGAAACTGCAATGATGAAAGAAATAGAGAGGAGCGCTTCGCTCAATGACCGCTTCGCTTGATGAGCTCTACGTTTAAAGAGCGCTTCGCTTGAAGCAAAAACTCAAGGCCGGAGACCACTCCTCAAAGCCCGAAGGGCTGCTCTTTAAGGCCGTCAGGCCGCTCCTCAAGTCACGAAGTGACGCTCCTTAAGGCCTTTGGCCGCTCAAGCTGGAAGCTATAGAAATTACGAATAAATTACATTCAAAGGTATGGGTGGGCGTTTCCACACGCCCGGTTTTGAAAGGATATGCTGCCCGCCTATTGTCAGCCACGACAGATCCGGCTTGAGATCCCGCAATTTACCGTCATCAGGAAATCTGGATTGATCGGTGGGAGAATATGTGGTCTGGAAAATACAGATACCACTTTTCTTTTCACGTGCTACAACATAATTTTTTTTGAAAGTCTGCTGTGCCATATTATTTTCTTCTGCAATTTTCTCCATTTCAGCAGCAGTGAACTTCATTAAAATCGATCTGGAAGGGCCTCTTTCTGAAATTCTAAGCAATGCTCTTGATTCACTGCTTCCGGCATATATGGTAGAGATACAAGGAATTCTTTTCATATACTGCGCAGCAACGATAGCTGCCGTTCTTCTGCCTCCTACCATTAAAGGAAGTCCGTAATACTCAAAGAACTTTTTCTGAATATCCTCTGCGTATTTATCCCCTTTTTCAAAAAGATCCTTGGATATGTATTTGAGGCTTCTGGCCAGATCTTCCGCTGCATCTGCTATGGGCCAGTCGATTCTGACGTGAAAGTGTGAAAGGCTGTACCTGCTTCTTGCCTTGCCGGCAGGATTTCTTTGAATTAGAAGAGCATAATCTACAGGAAGCAATGTTTTTAAAAAATTCGAAAAGTGGGCCGAATCAAGAAATTTTTGATTTCTGTCTATTTTATTCGCAAGGGGTAGTGTTTTGGATTGAAGAAGATTCGCCTTGGTTGTTTTGTTAACATCAAAAAATCTGATATACTTTTTATTTTCCGGGGGGATTGTATCTTCTACAAAAACCACAAGAAATACATTTTGACACTCATACTCCAGATCGGGAATCCTGGCACGCGGTTTCAATTCTCTCTTCTCAACAAATGGGTATTTAACTTTTCTGTTACGAAAGTTGTTATAAGAATCTATTAAAGCATGCTGAATCAGCTGTTGATCTAATTCATCTCTTAAAAGTTCATAATAGGAACGCCTTAACCTGTCGGCCTGACTCAACTCTTCTCGTACACTCCAGAATGCCAATTTCTTCTCCTGTATATATTATTAAATGATTTATCTTATTTTATAACATGTTTTTGAACAAATAAAAAGTATTATTTTTAAAACGCCTCCTGTGGCTTGCTATTTGTTATTGAACTTTTCCAGCCATTTATACAAACCTTCTTTATAACGATATGCAAGAAGGGAAAGTATAATACATAAACATAAAATTAAGGCAAATACCATATAGTTTTGTTCAAAAAGATACGCACCCTGCAGGCTAAGTAAAAAAGTTCCAGGCATACGCCCTATGGTAACAATAATAAAAAAGACTTTAAACGAAAGGGTACTCAGACCAAGAAAAAGGCATAAATAATCTTTGGGAAATCCCGGGAAAACAAATAGTATAAAAATAACTGCTGCGCCTTTACGTTTTATAAAAGCATCGAACCTGTTCAAATAATCGGACGGAATTATTTTTCTTATATATCGTTCTCCCAGAAAACGGCCAATATAAAAATTTATACACGAGCCGACTGTAAGACCGATACTGGAAAATAAAAAGCCCTTAAGTGTTCCGAAAAGAAATCCGCCGATAAAGCCTGATGTTTCACCCGGAACCGGTGCAAACAACACCTGGAGAATTTGAATTATTATGAAAACAACCGGTGCACCTGCACCAAAAGAAGTGATAAAGCTTTTGATCTGTTCCCTGTCGGAAAAAACCAGGAAATACTCGACGATTTTCTCCCAGATTTGTATGCGGTATATGTAACCTAATAGAAGAATGACGATTAACATTGACAGGAATAGTATCTTATACCGCAGTAAATACAGCCTGCCCGGTATTCGGGCTGAATCATTCTTTCCGTCAGGTTTAACCACTTACGGATTCCAGCGCAGCCACAGCAACCAAGGGCTTGCCTTCTAACATGGTAAGAAAAGCTCCGCCGCCTGTTGAGATATAAGATATCCTGTCGGTCTCATTTGCCCTTTGTACTGCCACATCAGTATCGCCACCTCCAATGATGGTGAGTGCATATGAATTCGCAACTGAGCTTACCATTGCAAGCGTCCCCCTGCTGAATGGATCAACTTCGAACGCACCCATAGGGCCATTCCAAATAATCGTTTTTGCATCATACAAAGCTTCCGAATAAAGCAATGACGTAGCAGGGCCAATATCAAGAGCCATCCAGTCGTCAGGGACTTCCTGAATAGGAACAACCTTGGTTGAAGCTTTTTTGTCAATTTTTTGTGCCACCACTGCATCCACAGGTATATAAAATTTTATTTTGTTTTTTATCGCCCTTTTCATAACCGCCCCGGCTGTCTCAACAAGATCTTTTTCCAGCTTAGATTTCCCAAGATCAAAGCCACTGCTTGCCAGGAAAGTGTTTGCCAGTGCACCGCCAATGATGAACTTGTTAACATTGTGCAGCATATTCTCTATTGCCCCGAGTTTACTCGATACTTTGGAACCACCTACAATAGCAACAAGGGGGCGCATGGGATCATCCATAGCCTTTTCAAAATACTCGATTTCCCTTTGCAGCAGAAAACCGGCTGCAGCTAAAGGCGCATGTTTTGCAATCGCTTCAACAGAAGCGTTGGCCCTGTGGCATACGGCAAAAGCGTTATTGATATATATATCACATAGAGATGCAAGCTCCTTTGCAAATGTTTCATCATTTTCCTGCTCTTCGGGATGAAATCTTAAGTTTTCAAGGAGCACCACATCACCTGGTTTCATTTTTGATATCAGATCTTTTACTTCAGGACCGATACAGTCTGTTGCCAGTATAACTTTCTTTTCGAGCAGTCTGCCCAGACGTTTTGCTACAGGAGCAAGGCTGTATTCCGGCACTACCTTTCCTTTAGGTCGTCCCAGGTGGGATGCAATGATAAGTTTTGCATCATGGTCAAGAGCATATTTCAAGGTGACTAAAACACTGCGTATCCGTGAATCATCAGTGATATTCTGGTGCTGATCAAGGGGAACGTTAAAATCGACCCGTATAAACACCCGTTTGTCTGAAAGGTCTATTTCTTTAATCGTTTTCATGTTTCCCTCCTTTTTCACAAGTTTCATGTTCTTTTATTATTCTGCGCTTCAGATCTTTTTTCTTAGACCATCTTTCAAAAAAACCTATCATGCCTGCCTCATATGCCCTGTCCACATTTTCTTCTCTTATCTTAAGCCCTCCCGATTTTTCCATTGCGGCTTTCAGACATTCAGTCTTGTATATGCACGGAAAGCAAGACTCGGGAGTCTCCCTTAAACCATCCTTACCCATGGGAAATACATTTTCAATTTTCCCGAAACAGTATGGATATTCTTTTTTGTTTTCTACCATTTTTTCACTTTTTATTTTACCACGGATTTTTCACGGAATTACACTGAATTAAAAACTTTCGTACTAATTTAGCCATTTGAAAAACAGGCCAATATGCCTGAGTTCTACTCGTCTTAATAAGCCATAGGCTTATAAAAACCGGATTATCTGAATGCGGCTTATTAATGACTAAATTGGTATATAGCAAATTGCATAACAAATAAATTTTCAGTGAAATTCCGTGAAAAATCCGTGGTTAATTTTTTCATTTCGCCTCAAATTCCCTGTTCATGCGGGCTATATGCCCTTGATCCGCAAAGCTGAAATACCTGTTATCTCCAATTACCAGATGCTCATGGACGGTTATCCCCATCACCCGACAGGCAAAAAGAAGCTGGCGTGTCAAAGATATATCTTCTCTCGAGGGGTTGGGATCACCTGAAGGGTGGTTATGGGCAAAAATCAGTGCGGCAGCGTGATGGTTCATGGCAGCAGCTACAACTTCTCTTGGATAAACACTGCTGGCGGTTAATGTCCCCTTAAAAAGTGTCTCAGTCTCAATCACCCTGTTTTTAGCATCGAGGTAAATAACCTTGAAACGTTCACGGTTTTTATCCCTCATGCTGTAGTACAGGTAATCAAACAGTTCCTTTGAATTGCTGACATTATCTTTTTCAACCAGCCGCTTTTCAAGATACCGGTCTGCCACAGCTTTTATCAGCTTGACACCAAAGAGGTTTTTAGGGCCTATACCATCAACCTCGCAAAGCTCTTTTGCAGATGCTTCGAGTACGTTCTGAAGGGTTTTAAACCTTTTTAATGCCGACTTTGCAGCATCCTTGCAGTCTTTTCTGGGTGTACCAAGTGTAAGTAGTAGTTCAATTACCTCATAGTCATGGAATCCTGATAAACCGGAATTAAGAAATTTTTCGCGAAGTCGATTCCTATGCCCTTCTCCTTTATGAGGTTCAGTAGCAGTCATCTGTCACCTGTAAGCTATCAGCTATGAACTATGAGCTATCATCATCCAACTCGTTTTTAAGGTCACGGGTCATCAACCGGTGCAGGGCTTCTTTTGGGGAAAGATCATCGTAAAGAATGTGATACATCTCATGAGAAATAGGCATTTCGACATCAAGCTTGCGAGACAGGTTGTAAACCGACTTAGATGTCTTCACACCTTCTGCAACCATATGCATGTCGGAAAGAATCTGATTTATTTTCATACCCTCTCCAATTTTTTTCCCCACAGTATGATTTCTGCTAAGTCCCCCTGTACATGTTAAGATAAGATCACCAACGCCTGCCAGTCCTGTAAAGGTTCGCGGGTTTGCACCCATCTTCAACCCCAAACGGCGGATTTCGGTCAATCCTCTCGTAATCAGGGCAGCTCTTGTATTCAACCCAAGCCCAAGCCCATCGACAATCCCTGCGGCTATTGCAATAACATTTTTAACAGAGCCACCCAGTTCAACACCAGTCATATCATCACTTGTATAAACCCTGAAAAACGGTGTTGCAAAAACATGCTGTACAAACCCGGCTGTTTCCGGTTGGCTTGATGCAACAGTAACTACAGTAGGAACTTTCTTTACAACCTCTTTTGCAAAACTGGGACCTGAAAGTACTGCAAAAAGATTTTCGGAAATTTCAGGAAGTGTTTCTTTAAGAACACCGGACATGGTTAAATGTGTCTTATTCTCAATCCCTTTGGATGCTGAGACAATTATCGTATCCTTTGAAACATGGCCAGTTACCTGCTGTGTCGTTTCACGCATAACATGGGAAGGAACAACTATTAAAACCAGGTCTTTTCCCGAAACAACCTGGACAAGATCGTTAGAAGGAAATAAATTAGTTGAAAGAGAAAAACCAGGCAGAAATATTTTATTTTCCCTCTGCTCTAAAATCTGCTCCTTAACCTCTTTTTCATAAACCCAGAAGTCTACTTTAAAACCCTTTGAACCAAGGAGGTCGGCGAGAGCTGTTCCCCAGCTGCCCGCACCCACAACACCTATTTTTATTTTATTTATATCTAATTTTTTCTTCATTTCTTATATTAATTACAAACCGTTTAGTTTTTTAAAGCGCTAAATTATTACCATTTCTTTATTCGTACTCTCGCCCACCCGGAACAAAAAGGTTGCACAATCTCCGTCCGGTAAGCGTTCACAGGTGCTGCATATGTGCGTGATCAGTCGGAGACCTTTGAAAAATGGTAATTTATGTTCGAGTTCAAGGAAGGCGATAATTTCAACCACAGGAATATATAGAATATTTCGAGGATTGAAATTTGAGCCTGACGCAGAAATCGGACATAAAGTGCCGTTTTGCAAAGGTCTCAGTCGATCAGCTATAGTCTGTATGCTGGTTGCCCTGATCACGTGCAGATGCGGTGCCTGTGGACGATTACCTACGCTTCTTTTTCCGCAAGCCTTGCAACCCCTGTAACTTTCTCTACAGTCTCCATCCCCATAAGCTTTACACCCTGGGTGTTTCGGCTGATAACTGAAATACCGCTAACCGTAATTCTTATTATCTTCCCGATGTCTGTGATGAGCATAATGTCATCATTATCTTCTACAAGAAGCATTCCAACAACAAGCCCGTTACGCTCAGTTGTCTTGATGGAAATTACACCCATTCCACCGCGTTTTTGGACAGGATATTCATCAATCGAAGTTCTTTTCCCAAATCCATTTTCTGTTACTGCAAACAGTGTCTGTCCGTGACTTAATACTTCCATGCCAACAATCTCGTCTCCTTTGGCAAGCCGCATTCCACGTACGCCTCTTGCGATACGACCGGATGGCCTGATATCAGATTCGTGAAACCGAATCGATTTTCCCCTGGCCGAACCTAAAAAGACATTCATGGTTCCGTCTGTAATCCTGGCCGCAATCAGCTCATCGCCCGTATCCAGATTCAAAGCGATGATTCCTCCCGCCCTGGGTCGGCTGTAAGCCATAAGCTCCGTCTTTTTTACCACACCATTTTTTGTTGCCATAAAAATATGAAACCCTGGTTCAAACGATGGTGCATCGAGTACTGTTGTAAGTTTTTCATCTTTTTCAAAATTCAGCAGATTAACAATCGCCTTGCCAAGGCTCATTCGACCGGCCTGGGGAATATCATATACCTTGCACCAGTAAACCCTGCCCTGATTTGTAAAAAAAAGAAAAGTATGATGGGTTGAGGCTACAAAAAGATGCTGAACAAAGTCTTCATCTTTTGTTCCCATGGCGGTTTTTCCTTTTCCTCCCCGATGCTGGTTGTGGTATAAAGTAATCGGATTCCTTTTAATATAGCCACTCCTTGAAATTGTGACAACCATGTCCTCTTCAACAATCATATCTTCTATACTTATTTCAGTGGTTGCCTCGACTATTTCACTTAAGCGATTATCCCCGAAATCTTCCTTTATCCTTGTTAGCTCATCCTTTATAATGTTCAACACAAAGTGTTCATCAGAAAGTATTTCTTTATACCGTGCAATATCTTTTAGAATGCTTTCATATTCTTTAAGTATTTTTTCCCGCTCAAGGCCTGTAAGCCTCTGGAGGCGCATATCAAGTATCGCCTGGGCCTGTATCTTTGTAAGGTTGAATCTTTCAATCAGTTTTATTCTCGCGTCCTCGGGCGATTTAGATTTTCTGATAAGGGCAACCACTTCGTCAAGATTATCAAGGGCGATTTTCAGTCCTTCGAGGATGTGAGCGCGATCCTGCGCTTTTTTCAGTTCATACCTTGTTCTGCGGGTAATTATCTCCTTGCGGTGTATAATAAAATGTTCAAGGATCTCCTTTAAAGTCAAAATCTCAGGCCGGTTGTTCACAATGGCAAGCAGGATAACGCCAAAGCTGCTCTGCATCCTTGTATGTTTATAAAGCTGATTGATTATTACACCTGGAATCTGATCCTTTTTAAGGCCCATGGCAATCCGCATACCATCTCTGTCTGATTCATCCCGTACGTATCTTACGCCTTCAATCTGCTTATTTCTTATAAGGCCCGCAATCATTGCAATAAGCTTTGCCTTGTTGACCTGGTATGGCAACTGGGTAACAATTATTGTTTCCCTTTGAGTTCGTTTATCCTTTTCAACCATAACCCGGGCCCGCATACGGATTATTCCCCTGCCGGTTTTATATGCATTATAAATTCCTTGTGTGCCGTAGATAATTCCGGCAGTAGGAAAGTCAGGACCCGGAATTAAAGCCAAAAGCTCCTCAAACGTTATTTTAGGGTTGTCTATCATTGCCTTTATTGCATCAATTACCTCTGAAAGATTATGAGGCGGTATGTTTGTTGCCATCCCGACAGCTATACCCGAAGAACCATTGACTAAAAGAGAAGGAAATTTCGCCGGCAGTAATGATGGTTCTGTTAAGGATTCATCATAATTTGGCACAAAATCGACGGTTTCCTTGCCGAGATCTTCCAGCATCTCATGCGCAAGACGTGTCATTCTTACTTCCGTATATCGCATTGCCGCCGGTGGATCACCATCTACCGAACCAAAATTACCCTGGCCGTTTACCATGGGATATCTTAAGGAAAAATCCTGGGCCATCCTAACAATCGTATCGTAAACCGCTGTATCACCATGCGGGTGATATTTACCTATGACATCACCGACAATTCGCGCTGACTTTTTATAAGGTTTATTCCAGTCATTTTTCAGTTCGCGCATTGCATACAGGATACGCCTGTGGACCGGTTTCAAGCCGTCACGTACATCCGGCAATGCCCTGCCGATTATTACACTCATTGCATAATCGAGGTAAGATTTTTTCATCTCACTCTCAATGCTTACCTCTGATAAATTATCAGGTAAATTATCTGTTGTGATCATTTTTTAATCTGACTCCACAAGTTTCTGATAACTTGTTTTATAAATATCTGTTAATGTTAAAAAAGCGGTTACAATAAGAGGACCGTAGATAATGCCGAGTATCCCGAAAAGTTTCAGGCCACCAATAATGGAAAGAAATACCAAAAGCGTATGCATTTGAACACGCTGGCCCACCAGCCTGGGTTTAAATATGTATTCAATACCACCTGACAGGATAACGTAAAATATAATAAAAAATATACCTGCAGCGA
>Ga0255364_10059_pt1 | contig 32257 bp, 30 predicted proteins | sample ANMaggSSYBR01G12_FD_182087 | JGI IMG/M metagenome (GOLD analysis project Ga0255364, IMG submission 182087) | Sediment cell enrichment communities from methane seep in Santa Monica Basin, California, United Staets - ANME aggregate JGI... | ecosystem: Environmental > Aquatic > Marine > Cold seeps >...
TCTGCTTCAAGCAGCGCCAGCCGGATTTCTCGCATTGCGGTTTCAACATCTTTCTCAGAGAGTTTTCCTCTTCTTTTTAAGGAATGGAAAATCTCGTCCAGGCGTTTTGTTAATTGATCAAACATATAGATCCAGTTCAGCAACTCACATAAAAACAGCGGATGACAGGTATCTCAACGGAGCCATCCGCGAAAAATCATTTTAGCGTGCAGGATGAGATCAGTCAAGGGATCGGATTATTAAAGTTTAAAATGTCACACTCCATGAGAAACTATGGAGATGAGACAAATGACAAAGATTATCCTGGCCTATGAACTTTTAGAACAGAAAGTATCAAAGACACACATCGCAAACCACAGAGGTGTATAACGACGCACTGTGATCCGCTGGGCACAAGGAATCGAAAGACATGGATGCCTAGACAGTTTCCTGGCAGATTATCAACAAGCCAAGAAAGGACCACGCAAGAAGCGCATAACTGACGTTGTCCTCAAACGGCGGATCTGGGAGATATGGAAAAAATACCATCATTGTTGTGAGCAAAAGATCCAATATTTTCTTGAAAAAGACTCTGGTGTCAGAGTCAGTGTCACAACGATTTATATAGTGCTCAAGGAAAAATATCAGCTCCGCTCTAAATGGCAGAAGAACCAAAAAAGAGGTCCTGTACCCTCCGTAAAAGTCCCTAGAGAGGTGATTCAGATGGATACAGTGGATTTTGGAGGTGTTTTTGCCTTTACAGCTATAGATAAGAGAGTGATGTTTTGCTGCGGCCATCCCTTGAAGCTGTTGATGGTTAAGCTTTTTTACATCACAGCATGCCCAGACGTTTTAATGGGTTTGTCGAGATTATTCAAACGGATGGAAGAAAAGAATTTAAAAAGGAATTTGAGACAGATGTTTCCAAGTACTGTAACCTTCATCGGATTGCCAGGCCTTACAAGAAAAATGAACAAAGTTATATAGAAAGCTTCAACCGAAACTTGCGAAAAGAATGCCTGGGATGGATAAAATATAAGGAATCAGAAATTCCAGGATTAACTCACAATATTGAGGATTGGCTGCGGTATTATCGTTATGTACGGCCACATATTTCTTTAGGTATGCGGCCGCCTCTCGTGATACAGGTGTGACATTTTAAAGTGTACATCGCGGTCTTTAGCTTCCAACTTGCGACAACAATCATTCAAACAAGCTTATTCAAAAAATAATGCGACGAAATCTTAGGAATAATCCGGAAGCTAACCCTGAAATCATTTTATCATCAGAATTCTGCTAGCTGATCACAAATCGTAATTCCCGGTATTGTATTGATTCTTTCCTCAAGATTTACTAAAGTTTTTATCTAAAATAGCAAATAACCACCACGATGAAACCCTAATTCCTTAAATAATCTTAAACACAATATACTACACAAGTCAGAAAAATATTTTCTATCCAACAGACCCTACAGGGAAGGAAAAATCTATTTCATTTGGCACAAATTTTCAAAACACTCCCCTTTCCATTTCAAGCTCAAGGTAAGTTGATCTGACATAGACAACCCTTGGTTAGGTATCGGCCAGTAGAACTAGATTGATTAAAGATCCAATCCCTTCCACACATATCTCAATCTCATCCCCCGCGTGGATGGGTCCTACACCGGCGGGTGTTCCAGTTAAAATCAAATCACCCGGAAATAAAGTCATAATCCGCGAGATGTATGTGATTAAGTGTTGGACATTAAATAACATCAAACTTGTTGTAGAGGATTGTTTTTCTTCCCCATTCAGAAAACACTGGATCTTCAAATCACTTATGTCAAGATCTGTTTCCAACCATGGACCTAAGGGGCAAAAACTATCAAACCCTTTTGCGCGGGTCCATTGTTTATCCTTATTCTGAAAAGTTCGGTCACTGACATCGTTCGCGCAAGTATAACCTAATATATGAGATAAGGATTCTTCTTCAGAAATAAACCGGCCTTCTTTTCCAATAACAACCGCTACCTCTGCCTCATGGTCTACCCTCCCGTTTTCTGGAAGAAGCATAATAGGGCTTTTGTGGCCAATTAAGGAGCTGGGGGGTTTAAAGAATATTATTGGTTCAATTGGAGTTTCTCTGCCAAACTCTTCCGCATGGGCGAGATAATTGCGTCCGATACAAATAATTTTTGATGGTTGAGCGGGTGGCAACAATTGAACTTCTGTGATCTTTCCCACGAGATCTCCCGGTTCTCTATCATCAGAATAAAGATCTCCTTTTAATTGATATACTAAGTCCTTTTCCAGAATGCCAAATTGAGAACCAAGATCTAAGCCATATCGACATATTTTCACGGATTTTCTCCCTTCCATATCTAAACAATGAATATTCTTTCAACATAACTATCAAATCTAATGATCAACCGTTAAGCTAATTAATACCTCATTTGTATAATTGATTTATTTTTGGTTGGGTTTTAGGTCTTCAACCAAAATCTCAAGTACTTTATTCTGCTTCCATAGATACCAGGTAAGTATAGTGACAACTAAGAACACTCCAAGATATTGTCCCGTTGATATTAAGGTTTCTCCCAATACTACTTTACCAAAAATTAATACAACAACCAATCGGAGACTAAGGAGGATGGAAAATATTGACGTATTTACGAGAGAAATAGCGTAAACGGTTATCCCTCCTGCGATAAAAATAATAATAAAAAATAATCCCAGTAGACAGATATCTACCAATCCAACTTGAAGAAAAGGATCCCAAGATTCCTTAGTAAGAAGTGAGAGTAAAAAATAGGTAGCTACCAGAGAAAAAGTTTGCTGCAAATATACATTAGTCGGATTATTCTGGATTTTGATGGAGTAATTTGTAACTATTACCAGAATAGCCATAAAGATAGCAGAGATAAGTGCCAAACCCATCCCCAGTAAGTTTTTATGGCCGATAGCTTCAAGTGGATTGATGGAATATTCACCTGTTACCAGGAATGCACCCAAACTTGTCACAAATAAAGCCAAGATTGTCCCGCTAGGTAACTTCTCCTTAAGAAAAATTCGGGAAATAAGCGCTGTAAAAAAAGGAGCCGTTAATCCAAACAGTTGAACATTAGTAGCGGTAGTGTACTGAACTGCAATCATCTTAGACACAGAACGGAATACTGCAATAAAACCAATACTCCAAACACTGATCTTTGTAAGGTCCGACAAAACAATATTCTTTCTAAGCGCTACTATCCCTACCAAAAGTGAGAAACAAAATCCACAAGCCAATAAACCAAATGGAGGATATTTAGAAAATAGTAATTTTGATAAAACCACATACAAACCTAATCCTGTATGAGAGATTATCGCAAAAAGAGTGGATTTGTAATTTGTATTAGAGTTCACTCATTTTCCTAAGTATTGGATATCAAAATTAATAAAATATGTATCAATATAGCATGAACCCGGCACCTGTCCTATCGCATTTTAAAAGATCAGAATACCGGGTTCAGATAGAAATAGAATAAAGATCAACTCTCGGTATTATTTAACAGTTAATCCTCCCTTTATCATTAAATCCCGAAGAATATCTCGCTCTGCCTTACTAGGGCGAACTAATGGTAATCGTTCATAATCCCCCATCGATAACCCAACAATGCGTACCATCTCTTTTCCGAGGGCTGACGCCTTATACATATCACCATGGCTGAAACAGAAATCATACAGCTCCACCATATCGGACCAAAGTTTATGACAAGCATCGAAATCACCGCTAGCACCAATTTCATGCATTCGAACTGCAAATCCAGGATCAGCGTTTCCAAAGTACGTATTAAATCCCTGTGCTCCAAGTTGATAATCCAATGGCATCATCCAGCGGTAAGTATTCGTATTGATGTTAAAGCGCTCTTTATACCTTGTTATTACTTTACGGAGTCGATACATATTGGATGTTGTCTCCTTCAATCCAACAATGTTATCAATATCCGCCAAGCGTTCAACCAATTCAATGGGAATATCAATACCGGTTACTAATGGATTATTATAGACAATAATACCAATGTTCGTCTCGTCGGCGAGGGACTTGAAGTGTTCGTAGATTAAATCATGTGAAGGATTTGGATAATAATGTGGCGCCAAGATCATGAGACCGGATGCTCCTGCTTCTTCAGCATATTTTGCCAACTCAATCACAGGACGAGTACCAGGTCGGACACAACCTACAATCACGGGTACTCGACTCGCTGCAGTATCAACCACAACATCGATTAGATCCCTGTACTCCTGGTCGGATAGGGAAAACCCTTCTCCATTTGATCCACCGATAACTGTAACCCCTTTGCCATTTACAAGACCTCCCTCGATAATGAAGTTTGTATGGTCTGCTAAGGCTTTTTTATCAATCTCTGTTGCAGATTTTATAGGAGTAAATTGGATGTTAAAAACTCCAGTTAGCAAGGTCTTTAATTCTTGAGGAGATATTTTGATTTTTGACATAATGTTTTTCCTTATTGTTTTCTAATTCTTACTAAGTTTTTCGAATTGGTTTTTGTCGATAGGATCAAATTGATATTTCAGGCCTCCTTTTTCACATTTCCACAAATCAATACTATGTTCACTTAAATGCATGACATGCTACAAATTGTCTAGAATTTACTTCTCTCCATTCAGGGACTATTTGACTGCAAGGTTCAAAAGCAATTGGACATCTTGGATGAAAGCGACAACCACTGGGGGGATTTATTGAACTAGGCACATCATCAGCTAATACAATTCTCTTCCGTTTCCGTTCCTCCTTCGGATTGGGAACAGGCACCGCCGAGAGCAGTGCTTCAGTGTATGGATGTAAGGGATTGTTAAAAATCTGGTCCTTGGGGGCTAACTCAGCCAACTTCCCAAGGTACATCACTGCAACCCGATCACTGATATAACGAACTACTCCCAGATCATGGGCGATAAACAAGTAGGTAAGCTGGTACTTCTCTTGAAGGTCCTTAAGCAAGTTTATGATCTGGGCCTGGACAGAAACATCAAGCGATGAAACAGGTTCATCACAAACAATAAACTCAGGCTCCAAGGCTAATGCCCTAGCGATACAGATACGTTGTCTTTGTCCACCAGAAAACTCATGAGGATATCGATTTGCATAATCTGGAGATAAACCTACATCCTTGAGCAACTTTACCATTCTCTCGCAAGCTTCTTTCTTTGAATATGTTTTATGTGCAATCATGGGATCAACAATCGCTGTCCCAATGGTCATTCTCGGATTTAAAGTCGAGTATGGATCTTGGAAAATGATCTGAAGTTTTTTCCGAATAGGACGCAAGTCACTTTCTTTCTTTTTAGTTAAATCTTCTCCCAGGTATATAACAGAACCTTGGGTAGGTTTATACAATTGAAGAAGGTTTAACCCCGTTGTTGATTTTCCACAACCCGATTCACCAACCAAACCTAAGGTTTCACCTTTTTCTATCTTAAAAGAAACATCATCGACAGCGTGAACAGTCGCTGATTGTTGACCATATGCTCCCAAACGAACTGGGAAATGCTTCGTCAAATGGTTTACCTGTATCAATGGATTATCAACTTGGTAATTCATTTGCTATTCTCATTCCTTATATCAATCCAACAAGCAATCCGATGGTTTGAATGTTTTGAATCAGGCACAGTACTCAAGGCAGGATTTTGTTTTCGACAGATATCTTGTGCATAAGAACATCTGGGTAAAAATGGACAAAAATCAGGCCGAATAGCTAAATCTGGAGGTGATCCACCAATAGTGTAGAGCCGTTGTGAGTCATCTCTTTTTATACTTGGGACAGCTTTTATCAAAGCCAGTGTATAGGGATGCCGGGGATCTTCATATATTTCATCTACACTTGCTTCTTCCACTATATATCCTGCATACATAACCAGAATACGATCAGCTAACCCTGCGATTAATCCAAGGTCATGGGTTATCCACACCATGACCATCCCAATTTCCTTTTTTAATTGTTTTATCAGGTCAACTATTTGAGCCTGGATCGTAACGTCCAAGGCAGTTGTAGGTTCGTCTGCAATAATCAACTCCGGCTGGCATGCTAACGCCATGGCAATCATCACTCGCTGTCGCATTCCCCCAGACAACTGATAGGGAAAGTCTTTCAATCTGTCGTGGCTGTCTGTTACACCCACCATATCTAGTAAATCTGCACTATAGTCTAATGCATCGGATTTTGAATATTTTCGATGGTAGATTAATGGTTCAGATAATTGTGTACCAATATTTACAACAGGATTCAAAGAGGTCATAGGATCTTGGAAAATCATGCTGATTTTTGATCCGCGTATTTTTCGCAATTGGTCAGTTTTCATGCCTAACATATTTTGACCATGAAAAAGGATTTCTCCGCCCTCAATTTCAGCAGATGGTGGCAGCAGCTGCAGAATACTCATCATTGTTACGCTCTTTCCACACCCGCTCTCCCCAACAATACCCAGAGTTTCTCCGGGATTAACTGAAAAAGAAACACCATTTACAGCGTAAACAAATCTCTTGCGAACTTTAAATCTGGTTCGTAAATCCTTAACTTGAAGTATTGGTGTCATATGTTATTAATCCACACCCAAAATAATTATTCGTCCAAATAAATACATATTATTATGAGACCTTGAAAATTGGTTTATTCCTTCCATGATTTTGGATTCAACGCATCATTTAAACCATCACCAAGAAAACTAAAGGCCACAGTTACAATACCAAGCACACTGGCGGGAGCCGCAAGTAAAAAATAGTAATTTCGCCATACCCGTAATCCATCTTTGATCATATTTCCCCAGCTTGGAATTGGTGGGCGGACTCCCACACCAAGGAAACTAAATGCTGATTCTAATACCATGGCTTGCCCTAATCCAGCACTTGCTTGTACGATTACAGGTCCTAACGCATTAGGAATAACATAACGCGCCAGAATCCTCCACCGTGATAATCCCATAGCTTGGGCGGCGATAATAAAATTTTCCTTACGTATGCTAATAATTTGTCCGCGAATGAGCCGGGCATATGTAGGCCACATTACCAGAGCCAATGCTCCAAAAACAAGGGCAAAATCCACCCAAATAGTTTCTCTAAAAACTGGATTATTGGTCGCAAGATACATGTCATCCATCCAGTAAGTAATTGGTGTTTTTAGTGATATATTGATCACAACAGCCAACAATAAGCTGGGAACAGACATGGTTAAATCGATTATCCACACAATCAACGAATCAACCCATCCCCCGATATATCCAGCAATAGATCCAATGAAGACACCTAATACCACACTTATCCCGGTTACTGAAAAAGCCACAATAGTTGCTGTTCTCGCTCCATAAATAATACGACTCAATACATCACGACCAAGGTCGTCTGTACCTAGCAGATGCTGTGTCGTAGGAGGTTGATGGCGTTGAGCCAGATCCTGTGACAGGAAATCGTAGGGGGTTAAATAAGGACCAATAATAGCGACCAAGAACAAGATCACTACGATGATCAAACCAGCAATCGCCAGCTGGTTAGAAAGTAATCTTTCGAGTGCGTCTTTAAATAAACTGATAGGCTCATGCTGTTCAAGTTGTTCTTCTGGTGTCAGGATCTGATTTTGATTTGACGAAATATTATCTATCATAAGCCATCATCCAATTTTGCCCGAGCTGCGCGGGGATCTAGAATCGGATATGTTAAATCCACAAACAGGTTTGAAGCCATTACAAGAAATGCACCGATTAACGTAATCGCGAGGATTATTGGATAATCAATTTCCAAGATACTTCTTACAGTCAGATTGCCCAAACCAGGTATGCCAAAAACTGTTTCCACCAGAATTGCGCCATTGATAAGCGTGATCATGATTAATCCCAAAGTGGTCACAACCGGAGTAAGCATAGGTTTCATAATATAACGAAAAATAATAACATGTTTAGGTAATCCTTTAGCCCGCGCTGTGCGAATGTAATCCTCAGAAAGAACCTCAATGACTGCAAACCTAGATTGCCGAATAACCAACGCCATAGGATTAAGTGCCATAACAATTATCGGAATTATGCTTTTAGTACTGAAGATACCATCCCATCCATAAGGGACTTCCATAACCTTTAACCCTAGAACTAACAAAACCATTAATAAGGGTCCTGCTACATAAACTGGTATTGCCCAAATAAACAATGCGAAAGATACTATCAAATTATCCAGGAATGAATTCTGGTTTAATGCCGCAAGGACACCCAGTGGCAGTCCAATAACACCCATGATTATTGTGGCGGCAATCCCAAGTTGTATTGATACGGGTGCAGCTGCCCTGATAATGTCGTTTACCGGCCGGTTTGAAATGAGAGAATTACCCAAATTGCCATGCATTAAATGCCACATGTAATCACCAAACTGGACTAGAAATGGACGATCAAGACCAGCTTCAACACGAATTAATTCAATTCGCTCCTCGCTCCATACTACATCTCCGGGAGCATTAAGAAACATCAGTTTTATAGGATCCCCAGCACCAAAAAAAGCCAGTGCATATACTAAAAATAAGACAAGTATCGCAGAGGGAATCCATTTGATAAACCGATTGAAAATATATTTCGCCATAATCTATATCAGTTATGCCTGAAGTGCTCAAAAACACATCAGAGTAGGGAGGTAAACAAGAACCATATTCGAATTTATCGGTATAATTGATTTTGAGACCTGCAAGGGTTTCGCTAAAATTAGCGAACCCTTGCAGGGACTACACAAGTTAATGTGCTTCAACCTCTACATTCCAAGGTTCAACAACCTGCCAATCTAAATTTTTGGTCCAGTTTTTCACCCACGGCATCGAGAAATTTGAGATATTCTGATGATAGTAGGGGATAAACATCCAATCCTGGAGATACAGCTCCTGTGCTTCCAGCGCCAGTTCAACCCGGCGGGGATCATCAGGTGGAATCGTGGATGCTTCTTCCAGTAACGCATCTATTTCCAGATTCTGATACCCACCCATCTTGCTCTGTGCTGGTCCACTCGAAGAATGAATTGCACCAAGCAAGTAAGCTACAGCGTCAGGGAAGCGAGCGCCAGTGTCATCACGGAAGATTTGAATCCGCTCTTGATCAGGTCCTGAATACTCGTCAAATCCAGCCTTCATCTCTACTTGTTCAATACCAAGAACCTGTCGCCATTGTTCTGCAATATACTGCGCTGCAAGTTCATGAGAAGCCTGGCTAATTCCGACAAAATAGAGCTTGGGAAGATTTTCAACACTGCCATAGGAAGACTCAGCCAGAGCTGCCTGAGCAGCTTCCGGATCAGCATCATACCAATTGTAAGCAGGATCAACTCCCCCTACACCCACCAACAGTTGATGGACGGACTGACCTGGTCCATTCGGAAAAGCAGCTTCAAAGACTTTATCCGGATCAACTGCGAGGATTAAGGCTTTCCTGACATTGATATCATCGAGCGGCTCTTTGCTTGCATCCAGCCAGAATTGATGTCCTCTGGGGATAAGTGTGCCTTGTACAAAATCCGCACCCAACTCTTCCACCAGGGTTGGGGTAAAGATTTCATTTATCGCATCAAGCTCTCCATTCTCGAACATGGTGATAGCTGTCTGAGCATCGGTGACAGCACGCAGAATGACCTTATCTACTTTGGGTTCAGAGATCCAGAAATTGGGATTCTTAACCATCACAGCTACATCGTTGTCCAGATCTATAGATTCCACAACAAACGGACCACTTGTAACCACTCCATTATCAGGATGCCACCATTGGAATACTTCTTTCCCTTCAGCATCCACAACCTGGGAGGCTTTGGCCGGACAGATTAAATGAGATGCTACTCGCTGGAAGAAGACCGGATCCGGAGCAATTAGAGTAACAACCACCGTGCTGGCATCTTTGGCAACAATTCCGCTCATTTGCATCGCAGCGCCATTAATCACATCTTCATAGCCTTGAACACCAGAGAAGAATAAACCAACACGCTGATGTTTTGTTGTTGGAACTGCAGCTACATCCCAGGTTGCCTTTACATCTTGGGCTGTGATAGGACTGCCATCCGAAAATACTGCTTTGGGATCAATTGTAAAGGTCCAAACAGTATAATCAGCGTTGGATTCCCAAGTATCAAACACATAAGGATGAAGCTGCCCTTCGCTGTCATAATACATTGGGCTTGCCCACTGCATGGCAATCCAGAAAGCTAAGTGGCCACCACCACGAAGAGATGACAAGTCTTCAATTTCTGCTCCAATAGCAATGTTTAAGACAACCTCTTCCTCGACTACAGCTTCCTCTGCTTCTTCTGCTTCCTCTACTTCCTCTACTTCCTCTGCTTCCTCTGCTTCTGCTTCACTTTCCACAGCAGGTTCAACCGGAGCTTCAGTTGGTTTTGGTCCACAAGCAACCAGAACAGTGAGCACTAAACAAATGGAAAGTAAGATATGCAACTTCTTCATAATATTTTTCTGCATGGGGTTACTCCTTAGATCTAAATAAATCATCCTGACAAGAAATATTCATATATTTTTTCAGTTCCACCTCCTTACTCTTCTGCTTTATTGATACACATAATGAATAAAACCACTACAAACTATCTAAGGTAACCAGTACTATTAGAGAGCCATACGATAAATATTTTCAATGTCTTCCTTTGTTATCGTTCTTGGGTTGTTCATCAACAAGCGCTGCACATCCAGCGCCCCCCCAACAAACTCTCCAATTTGGTTCTCTTTTACACCTACGTCTCTCATGTGCTGGGGAATCCCAATATCTTCTGATAATTTCTTACAAAATGCTACAGCAGATTCAGCTGCTGCTCTTTTACTCAGATGAGAAATGGGCACTCCTAATAATTCAGCAATTTTGGAAAATTTCTCAACATCACCAATCATATTAAATGACATAACATAAGGAAGTAATAATGAGTTAGCAACACCATGCTGAATTCTATTTATCCCTTGTAATGGATAAGCAAGAGCATGAACGGCATTTGTTCCTGCATTTGCAATGGCGATTGCAGCATATAAACTCCCCAGGGCCATACCTTTCCTTGCTTCGATATTTTCACCATGAAATACTGCTGTTCTAAGGTTTTTTCCTATTTGTCTAATTGCTTCTCTTGAAAATATTTCTGTTAAGGGTGTGGCATTTAATCCTGTATAAGACTCAATTGCATGGCAGAGGGCATCTAGGCCAGTAGCAGCAGTTAACCCAGGAGGTGCACTTATGGTAAGTTTTGGATCGATAACTACGGCATCTGGAATTATGTGCTCACTTACAATTGCCTTTTTTGCTTTTAATTGGGGAATATAGAATAATGCATTTGGTGTAATTTCAGCCCCAGTGCCAGATGTCGTAGGCAATAGAACTGTTGGGATACCCCGCTGCTTAACTAAACCTGTTCCCAGGTAATCCTCAACACTTCCTGAATTTTTCAACAGCATTGCTACAGCTTTTGAGATATCCAAGACACTCCCACCCCCTAAACCTACAATCACATCAGGCATGTTCGATCTAGCAATTGATAGGCAAGGGATTACGTTATCTATTGAAGGTTCAGGTTCTACATCTAAAAACACCTCAACTTCTGATCCTCCCTCCTGCAGGCATTGTTTTATCTGTGGAGCAATTCCAATACTCTCCAAGATTTGATCACTGATAAGTAGCACCTTTCCTGCCCCATGGGTATTTACTATATCGGATAGTGTTTCGGCCGCATCAATTCCAAATCTTATTTCTTTGGGTATTTTTAGATAAGCAGTATTGATCATGGGATCCTTTCACATCAAAAACAACATATGAATATTAAGTTAACTCCAACGCTCAGTCCTTCTCAGCAAGGATTACATCAATACCTAGTTTCTGTATCCGGAATAATTCTTCTTCTGATGCTGACTTATCTGTAACAAGAAAATCTACAGATTGAAGAGGAACGATAGAAGCTGTCGATACTCTTCCGATTTTTGATCCATCAACTACAACTGCTACCATCCGGGATAATTCAATTGCTTTTTGTTTTTGGGGAATACGATTTAAGATTTGGTTGGTCACTCCATAATCAGTAGATACACCAACTGCACTGATAAACGCAAGATCAAATGATAAACCCCAATTGGTAAGCGCTTGGATTGATAGCGGTCCTGCATATACCCATGTATTCAAATCTAATTCTCCGCCTATTTGAATAGTATGGATTGAAGGTAAAGATGCCAATTGATATGCTACATTTAATCCAATCGTAACAACTGTAAGGTTTTTAATTTTATTTAGGTGGGGCACAATGAAAGGAGTTGTTGTACCTCCATCGATGAATATTGTAATGTCATCTTTAACTAGAGATGCCGCTGCCTCACCAACTTTCGCCTTCTCTTTCTGATGGGTGACTTTTCTGACTTCAAAAGGTGGTTCAGAGACAATAGAATCTTCTATTAACGCTCCCCCATGTACACGCTTGACCATACCAATATTTTCTAGTTTGCTTAAATCCCTCCGGATTGTCGATTCAGACACATTGAATTGTTCCGCAAGGTTAGATACTCTCAGAGCAGGATTATTCTTAATGATATCAATTAGCTGGCGTTGTCTAATTTGAGAACCCATTAGATTTCCTTAAAATTTAACTACCTAGTTCTATTTGTTTATCCTACCTCAACGAAGTTGACAAACCATTTCAAATATTATGTAATTATGCTGGATTTTATGCGGAAATGAGTAAATATGAGCATATTAGTAAATATAATAGCATATATCAAGCATATAATCAAGTGGTTTTGAACGTTTTTGCTCGTTTTTGCTTGACTTAGTGTAAAATACCCTTTATAATACATCTTAATTCTGAATTAAGACTATGGGGTTTCAGATCGGATCCCGACGAATACCAAAGCATTTAATATTTATTCAACAATTGATAGTTAAAAACTATGAAAATTGGTATTATCGCAGATGATCTAACTGGTGCACTTGATACAGGTGTTCAATTTTCAAATTTCGGATTGGAATCGGTAATCCAGCTGCGTCCAAATGCTGAAAATGATGCGGATGTTATTGTTATTAATACCGATTCAAGAGAGATCTCAGAGGAGAAAGCCCAGGAAAATGTTAATGCTGCTGTTGAAAATTTATTAGGAAGAATATTATTTAAGAAAATAGATTCCACTTTCCGTGGTCATATTGAAGCAGAGATCACAACAATTCTTAACCAGACAACGTATACAAAAGCTATAGTATGTCCAGCCATTATTGAAGAGGATCGAGTTGTAATCGATTCAAAACTCTGGGTATCTGGTAAGCTTCTTCACGAAACTCCCTTTTCCCACGATCCTACCTGGCCAACTAATACATCTTCTATTGAAGATTTTTTCAAAGAAGCAATTACAAAGATTTCCATAGATGAGGTGCGATCTAGCCCAAGTGAACTAAGAAAAAAGCTAATTCTTTCAAGAGATAAAATTATCGTGCCAGATTCAACAGAAAGAGAAGATTTATCATTATTAGCAAACGCTGTATGGAATACTAATATATTGCCGTGTGGTGCATTAGCATTCGCAAAAGCATGGATTTCCGCAGCAGGACATACTGAACTCCAGATATCTAAAATACAAGCTCCAATAAACGATCCAACCTTAATTGTGGCTGGAAGCCTCCACCCAAATACGATCCAGCAAGTGAATATGTTATCTAGGAACCACAATTGCATTGAGATAGTAATTCCTCCAAGCAACTCGGACATCCGAGAAATCCAAAGTGAAATTTTCAAAGATCTAAAAAAAGCAAACAAAACAATTATCTTAAGAACACCAAAGGAAAACATAAACAACCGCAAAATGAGGGAAACCTTAAAAAGAAATCAGGCAAAAATCGCCAAGGCTATTGTTGAGTCTTTTCAAATAAACTCTCTAATTGGATGCGGAGGTGATACTGTAAACGCCCTTCTTTCTGAATTGAACACTGAGGCAATAATCTGCCATTCGGAAGTCTTTCCGGGATTTCCATACGGTATTCTTCAAGGTGGCATAGGCAATAATTTGCCAATATATACAAAAGCCGGTGGATTCGGATCTTCACAAGTACTATTAAGTTTATTTAGATAATTGCGCAGGATAAACATAAGGTATTATTATATTTGGAGAAAAATATGAGAAAAAAAGCTCCGCTCCTAGCAATAACTATGGGTGATCCAGCGGGTTGTGGTCCTGAAATTGTAGCATTAGCAACCAAAACTCTTGACGATCAAGAACATCGGTTTGTCTGCATTGGTGATTCTAAAGTAATGAAAAGAGCAAATCACATTGTAGGTTCTGATCTTGAGATCATCTCGATCAAATCCGTATCGGAAATGAGTGAATCTCCTGGGAAATTATTTGTAATTGATCATAAAAATGTGGATCTAGATAAATTAGTAATCGGAAAAATCCAACAAGAAGCTGGAAGAGCGGCTTATGAATATATCATTCATGCTATTGATTTAGCTATGGAAGGAGAAGTTGCCGCGGTAGTAACCTCTCCAATCAATAAAGAAGCTTTGCATAAGGCTGGATTTGAATTTGATGGCCACACTGAAATATTTTCGAAACGTACGAAGACGTCCGATGTCACAATGATGTTAGTATCCGATCATTTTAAAGTCACTCATGTAAGCACTCATGTATCATTAAAAGATGCTGTTGATCGATGCACGATAGATAGAATTCTTAAAGTAATCCAACTAACACATGAAGGAATAATTCGCTTTGGAATAAAGAAACCAAAGCTTGCTGTGGCAGGTATTAATCCTCATAGTGGAGAAGGGGGTGTTTTTGGAAAAGAAGAGATTGATATTATTCAACCCGCAATCGATCGCGCAGTAAAACAGGGTTATAACGTTGAGCCATACCCTGTTCCAGGAGATACAGTTTTTGTCCGTATGTGGGAAAATAAGGAATTTGATGCTGTTGTTGCGCAATACCATGACCAAGGTCATATAGCAGCCAAACTAGTTGATTTTTGGGGCGGTGTAAATATCACTCTTGGAATACCAATTATCAGAACATCCGTTGATCACGGCACAGCATTTGATATTGCTGGACAAGGCAAGGCAAATCCCAAGAGTTTAATAAACGCAATTAATTATGCTGAAATTCTGAATGGTTTTCAACCCGAATGATATAAAATACAATATATTGCATAAGATAAAATCCCAAGAATATAATCCTTGCCGGTTTAAATTTAAGGCGATTATCCCCTTTCATCACGTACAGGGAGGATATAATGCTAACTAGATTACATCTGAACTAGAGGGTGGGATGTCATATAGGACCAGAGCAGTTTTATCCACTATCGTTTCCTTGTTATTGTTGGGGGCAGAAATGATGTGGAATATCATCGATGACGATATAATTACGGGGTTAGCTATATTATCGGTCGTTGCCGTTCTAAATTTGGCGGTTGCAGAAATTGATCTGTATAAGTCTAGGAATACTTGTCCAAATCTAGTTTTTTTGAAGCCGAACATAAAAGAATATCTTATGTCAACATTCCGGGGATGAGAGATCAAACTGCATTGCCTCCCTTTCTCAGCTATGGTAAAATTTTTCCGCTCGGAGAACCTTTAATCGGGAGGGATGGCCGAGTGGACGAAGGCGGCTGTCTTGAAAACAGCTGTGGGTGTTAAAGCCCACCGGGGGTTCGAATCCCTCTCCCTCCGCTTTACAAGACTCTCCCGGGGAGGTGCCAGAGTGGCTGATTGGGGCCGCCTGCTAAGCGGTTGTCGGGAATAAAGCTCGACCGTGGGTTCGAATCCCACCCTCCCCGCCATGTTTAATTGCCCTCGTAGCTCAGTGGATAGAGCACTTGCTTGCGGAGTAAGGGGTCGCGTGTTCGAATCACGCCGAGGGTGCCTGAATTGATGAGCGGTTATATCCGCTTTTTTTGTTAAAGGAATCAATCTACAATGAGTGAACTGCAAATCTTATTAACCAATGACGATGGAATCCAATCCCCTGGCCTGTGGGCTGCCGCTGAAGCCCTGGACAAATTGGGTTTTGTGACCGTAGTTGCTCCCAGAGAACAATCCTCGGGAACCGGCCGCAGCATGCCAAACATTTATGATGGCCAGGTAAATCAGCAGAAACTTATGGTTAACAACAAAGAGTGGACTGTGCATGCAGTGGGAGGGACCCCAGCCATGGCAGTCCTTTACGGTTGCCTTGAGCTCCTCCCCCAGAAACCAGATCTGGTCGTTTCCGGGATAAATTATGGTCTCAATGTTGGCAGCGGAGTGACAATTTCCGGCACTGTTGGCGCTGCTCTAGAAGGCGCATCCGCCGGGATTCCTGCCCTGGCAATTTCTTTGGAAACCGAAAAAAAAGATCACACTTCTTACTCCAGGGAGGTTGATTTCAGTACAGCCGGATATTTCACAAGATACTTCTCACAAAAGCTGCTCACAAAAGAAATGCCCCCAGATGTGCACTTGCTAAAAGTGGAAATTCCGGCTCTCGCAACACCTAAAACCCCCTGGCACACTACCAAACTTTCGATGAAACGCTTTTATGAGCCCACTCCACCGGAAAAAAACCCCGATTCAAATTATGAAGGGATCGGATATGACATCTCACCTGATTGGGATCAAAGCCCACCCGGGACAGATTCTCATGCTGTAGTAAATAAAAAAGAAATCTCGGTTACACCGCTCAGCCTGGACCTAACATCCCGGGTTGATTTATCTGATTTGGAAAAATTCCTTGTGCGGGACTGAGCTGTTTTTCCCCCTTTATTCCCTGAAATAACATCGAACAAACAGGATAGTCAGGAGTAATCCCCGATCTCGTCCAACCATCCTTCAAAAAACAGAACCATGAGCTCATGTCTTTTTGCAGCCAGTGATCGCCCGGTTACGGTAAACATCCTGTCTTTGATATGTCTGAGTTTAAAAAGATATTCATGGGCAACAGTCTGAGACTCCCCTGGGGCTAATTCTCCCGTTGAAAGATAATGATCAGATGGAGGCGCATACACATCCATACCTGCCCGGACTGCATAAGCAACTGCCCTGGCAACTCCTACAGCGCCAATAGCATCAATTTTATCTGCATCAAAAAGAACTTGAGCCTCGATGGATAAAGGTTTGTCAAAATCATCCCGGAAACGATGTGCTCGGATACAATGTACTACCGCGCTAATCGCCTCATCTTCCCAACCTTCCTTTTTCAGGGTTTCTTCTGCAAATCTGGCTGCAGCTAAATGGTGATCCTCCCTGACATCCACATCTCCTTCAACATCGTGCAGCAGGGCAGCTGCCCTGAGAATAGTCAGGTCAGCTTTTTCTTGTTTGCCGATCCGTTCGCATAATCGGTAAACACGCAGAATGTGAGAAAAACCGTGTACAGCATCATCAGCCGGGTAATAATCCCGAGCTTCTTCAATAGTTGGCATACTTCAATCTCCCGGCGATATAGCCGTAAGTAAAGTCTGAGTGGGTTGGATCAGGGCAAATTTATCCCTGCAGGGAAAAGATATTGGCTGATAAACAGATACACGGCAACAGCCAGGCAAATCATAATGCCCAGTGTAAGGATCTTTTTAGTGACTTTTAATATAAATCGTAAAACAAATAACCCAACTGCCGCGATGACGATCCAGACTATAAGTGAATTATCCAGAAAACCCACAATTCCTCCTAACCCTGATAAACCTGCCCCTGTTTAATTACAAATTCAACCAGATTTGTTCCAAACCGGTATCCAATATGCCTGTAATCAGAGATATTTAAAACAATTAAATCTGCCTGCTTTCCGGGCTCAAGCGAACCAATTTTTTTATCCATCCCAATCGCTGCCGCTGCATTAATCGTTGCCGCGGCTATTGCCTGTTTCGGCGTTAGTTTCATGTACCGGCAAGCCAAGGCTGCCGCAAATTGCATACTTTCACACCAAGCAGTTCCTGGATTAAGATCTGTAGCAATTGCCAGAATTCCGCCAGCCTCTATAATCGCTTTTGCCGGAGTGTAATCAGATTCTGCCAATCCAAAGGGAGTGCAGGGTAAGGCAACTGCAACTGTATCTGATCCACCTAGGGCTTTGATATCTTCCGGAGACGTCACCACCAGGTGATCCGCAGAAGCAGCTCCCAATTCCACTGCTAAGCTCACGCCTCCCAGATTGTCAAATTCATCAGCGTGGATTTTTATTGGGAATCCATTCGCCTTGGCTGTTTCTAAAATTTGACGGCTTTGATCAAGGTCAAAAGCACCAGTTTCACAAAAAACATCAATATACGGGAAGGAACCTTTTGTTTGAGCTGGCCACCACTCTGCCAACGCAGGAATCATTTCCTTACAAACCAGGTCAGTATATCCAGGAGTATTTCCTTCATACTCCGGTGGGACAGCATGAGCACCCAGGTAGGTTAACACAATATCCAGGGGTTCTTCCTGATCAAGCTCAAGTAATGCTTGCAGCATTAACAATTCTGTTTCTGAATTCAGCCCATACCCGGTTTTTGCTTCCAGCGTGGTTGTACCGTGAGCGAGCATGCTTTTTAAACGGAGTCGGGTTTGATCCTTTAGCTGTTTTAAGGATGCCTTCCTGGTTTCCCGGACAGTAGACACAATGCCCCCGCCAGCTTCCATGATTTCCAGGTAAGATTTTCCCTGCAGCCGCAATTCAAACTCGGCTGCCCGATCTCCCGCCCAGATAACATGTGTATGAGGATCAACAAAACCCGGCAGCACTACCTTTCCCCCCACATCCAATGTTTCCTCATCAGGATATTTATTAAGCAAATCCGAGGAACGACCGGTTTCAAGGATATTTCCAGACCTGATCAGGACGGCTCCGTCCTCGATCAAGCCCAACTCACCCAGACGGGAACCCCGCTGTGGCCCACCGGCTAGTGTTAAAACTTGTGCGGCTGAATGAACTAACATCTGGTTCCTTGTTCCTGAATATGATATCTAAAATTGTATCACCACCCGAAGAAAACCCTTGCAGATGCTTTACAAATACTCCCACTCACATTAAACAGGCCGCTTATCATATAGAATAATACTAAGCTGATTTAAACGGGTAATAAAATGGTTTAAATTTAGGTTTCCAAAACATGGTTTAATGATTCAACTTGAATCTTAAGAAATTCGTATTTGCTAAGAATGCCCTTTCACGATATAATTCCTCAACTATCTGGTAGTTATTCTGATGATTTTCCCGCAGGCGGCTTTTAATGAGTGATAAGTCAAACCGAAAGACAAGAATTCTCTGGGCAGGTAAGAGGAGAGCAGATATCCCGTCATTCGTTCCAAATCTCGAATCCAGAGGTTATAAAGTCACCTTCGTTTCTACTGGAAAAGACGCCATCCAAAAACTTAATCGAGTAAAACCTGATGTGATGGTTATTGATGCCGCCTCGATGAGGACAACGGGATCACGTATCTGCAAATCCGTCCAGGCAAAACATAGCTCCATCCCCATCATCTTGATTAATTCACCCGATAATCTCCCTCCCAATCAAACCGTAGCAGAAGTTCAACTTGTTTTACCCTTTACCATCCGCAAGCTGGAAAATCGAATTATTCCATTTGCACCGGGTGATGGCGACGAAATTCTTAAAATCGGCCCCATTCATCTGGATATGGATCGCCAGGTCATTCGCTGTAATGGCAAAGAAGAACATGTAACTCCCCGGATGGCCGAGTTATTAAAGATGCTGATCAAACAAAAAGGTGTGGTCCTGGATCGGAAAAAGATGTTCAGCAAGATTTGGAAAACTGATTACACAGAAGATACTCGATCACTGGATGTACATATCAATTGGCTGAGGAAAATTGTGGAAGTGGATCCCAATAACCCAACCTTGATCCTCACCGTCCGGGGAAAGGGTTATAAACTCGCTTTATAAATCATCAGGCAAGGAATAACATTGATTGGATTCCCCGCTGAACAGGCGGGGTTATTTATTTAATAGCACATGCTGAATTTGCTCCCCCCCAATCAGTACAAACCTTAAACATATCTCCCCTCTTTTCTCCGGGAGAATGGCAGTAGCGAGAATATCCCCTTTTCTCCAGGGTCTTGCAGCCTGGAATTTACTGTGAAAAACTTCGCGATTCCAGTCAAAATCAATCTCCCAATAGTCAAGTTGAGAAGCTAAGTCCGGGATTAAAGTGATCTCCCCATTTTTTATTTCTGGTGGATCAATGCCTATATTCTCCAGATTTGCAAATATTGTTTTTGGCGAAGACTGCTCCCGTTGGATTTTAATTGAGAATCGATTTTCAAAAACCTCGGATTTGCCTAGCTGGTTCTCCCTGATATTTAACACTATCCGGGACCGGGTTGTGTGAAGTGCTCTTGATTGAGTATCCGAGCTGATAAATTGACGGTTCAGTTTGCAGGCAACAGACGCTGTTGTTCCCGCACCACCAAAAAAGTCTGCTACCAGATCACCCGGATTGGAGGAGGCCACAATAATCCGTTCCATGAGCCTTTCTGGTTTCTGGGTGGGGTAGCCGGTCCTTTCGTTATGCAGCCTGGCCACAACTGGAAAATACCACCAGTCCTCTGGGACTTTTCCCCTTTCCAGATCTGGTGTTTTTCCGAATCCCGCTTTTTTTGAGGACTTGAAGGTTCCAATAGTATTTTTGTTATATGGAATCCGAACTTGATCCACGTTAAATGTATATTGATTTGATTTGGAATAATACAGGATCATATCGTGTTTCCGGTTAAACGCGCTCCGGATTGGCGATGGTCCATGATAGGTCCAGACAATTTCATTCCTGAGATTATCGTAGCCAAAAATTTCATCCAATAATAGCCGGGCATAAGAATTTGCGTGCCAATCAAGGTGCAGATAAAAAGAACCCGTATCAGAAAGAAGTTTATACATTAGCTTCAGACGGGGGTAGAGCATATCCAGGTAGGATTCCATGTCCGGCCACTCATCTGGATATCCCTCTGCTAATTTCCAATCCTCGGGTTTTCGTGAATCTTCTCCCCTGCCAATCCTGGCGGTGTATCCTTTATTGGTAAAAAATGGAGGATCTGCATAAATGAGGTTAATTTTTCCCTCATAATCTGGAAGCAGGGCATTCATCACCTGTAAGTTATCACCCAGGATTAATCTGTTTTCCAGGGATTGAGCTGCTGCTTTATCATCTCCGAAAGGATAGAGGATGGCATCTGTATTTAGGTTACCCCCTTGCGGGATGGACTCAGTTTTGGAGGCCCAGTGTAGGGAAGGCATATCTATTTCCTGGGAAAATTTCCAGCTGAAAATAAATTTACTGTTAGTTATCTGTGATTTTAAGGAGTACCCTGCGGGAATAAATTTTGATAATATTATCCAGCGCAGGGCACAATATTTCTGTGAAACGTCTCTTTACAGGTAAATAATTGTACAAAAAAATGGGTGAAGTTCCAGTGACAAACTGCGTGTTATCTCAAAATTAGGGACCTGGTCCTTTTAAGGGACCAGGTCCCTCTTAATTATCACATCACCCGGGGCGATTCAATGCCCAATAATTTCAGACCGGCAGCTAGGACTATACGGGAGGCTTCCACCAATTGAAGCCGGAAATCTCGCACTTCTGGGTCAGCAGTTAAGACTGGAGCCTGGCGATAGAAGGCATTAAAACTCCGCGCCATGTCATATAAATAATGAGTAAGGTGAAGCGGTTTATACTCGTTGGCAGCATTCTGAATGACAGCCGGGAATTGGGATATATTTTCAATCAAGGATATTTCACTTGGATCAAGCTCATAATTCGGATCAATCGCTTCAGAAGGCACTTCATCAACCTTTTTTAAGATGCTGTTTGCTCTCACGTGGGCGTATTGAATATAAGGAGCAGCCTGTCCATTAAAATCAAGTGCAGAATCCCAATCAAAGGTTACAATCCGGGTATTTTCTCGATCTAACATCGGGAATTTAATTGCCCCTAATCCAACAGCGCGGGCGACCTCATTTTTCTCTTGCTGGGAAAGATCAGGGTTCTTTTCCTCCACAACATCAAAAGCACGGGATTTTGCTTCCCTTATTAAATCTTCCAGAAGTACAACCGTTCCTTCCCTGGATGCCATCACTACGTTTCCGGGCAGGTTGACCAGTTCGTAGGAGAGGTGTTCACATTTTTCAGCCCAGGAGAAACCGGCAATCTCGAGGGTTTTCCAAACCTGTTGAAAATGCAGTGATTGGCGGACATCAACCACAAAGATGGACTTGTCCAGACGATATTCTTCAAACTTCAATTTTGCCAATGCTAAATCTTCTGTGGCATATAGAGCAGTTCCATCTGATCTTAAGATCACCAGCACACGATATTTTTCCTTTTTTAAACCTAGCAGATCATCCAAGCGAACAATCACTGCATCATCCGGGCGCAAGTCTTCCGCAATCCCCTTCTGAATTAATTCATTCACCAATTCCTTTCCTAGAAACTCTACTTCGCTGTTGGCATAAAAACGGTCAAAATGAATATCAAGCACATCGTATAAATCCTGGAAACCGTCCACAGACCACTGCCGGGTTTCTTTCCATAAATCCACAATTTCGGGTTCTTGTCGGTCCCATCGTCCATAAAGTTCTCTGATCTCAGATTCCAGGGTGGGATCTTCTTCTACCCGGCGATTAGCTTCGGCATATAGATCGCCCATCCAGCGGGTTGCATCAGCAGGTGGTGTTTCTCCGCTGTGGAATTTCTGATAATTCCACAGCCATTTAATAACATGCAGTCCCATATCGCCATAATAGTTAGCCCGGATCACATCAAACCCGGCATATTCCAGGATCCGGCACACTGCATCTCCCAGGATGGCTGATCTTAAATGACCAACATGAAAAGCTTTATGGGTATTGGGTTGGGAAAACTCAACCATCAGGGTTTCCCCTTTTGGGTCACCTTTCCCAAAGAGTTCAGCTGTCAGGACTGTATTTACAACCCGGGCGCTGAATAAACGGGAATCAAAATACAGGTTCAAATACCCACCCGCAGCCTCAATCCGGGGAAAATATTCCTGGGAAGGTATATTATCTGCCACTAACCGGGCGATTTCCTCCGCGCGTTGGGGGACATTGAGAGATTTTCCGCTTTTCGCTTCCGCTGCTGCAACTTTAAAAAATGAGGTGGATAAACCCCATTCACCAGAGAATGGCACAGGGGACCAGTCCAGATCTTCCGGAAAGGGGATCTTGTGCTCCTTAAATATGATGACAATCTGCTGCTCTACTAGTTTTTGCTCTTTTTGGAACATAAAGCTGGCCGCTGCTTGATGATGATTTTTAAATTAATGGGTTCAAATGAATTTTTAATAGATCCGCACCGAGATTATAACATGCTCAACCCAGCCAAAATAAAAAGCGGGAGCAATTGAAGCTCCCGCTGGGTCAAGCAAATAAGTCGTTTGGATTTAGGCGCCTTTTTCCAAAGCTGATAAACGGGTCATCAGGCGGCCTTTTCTACGGGAGGCATTATTTTTGTGGATTACGCCCTTGGCAGCAGCTTTATCAAGCGCTTTGACTGCAGCAAGTGTTGCTTCCCGAGCGGAGTCTAAATTTTGTTCTTCGATGGCAAGAAACGCTTTCTTAACCATGGTTCGCGCCTTGCTTTTGTATGAGCGATTCCGCATTCTGCGTTTTTCGTTCTGTCTTTCTCTTTTTTGTGATGATTTTAAGCCCAAGGTGTTTCCTCCAATCAATAACATCATATCCCTATCGTACCAGGGACAATTTTATCATAAAGTTGTTTTATTGTTCCAAAGGAACATTTTAAAGGAAGGATGGGGTTTTGTCCACCCCATTGGTCAGAATATATCATTCATTTCGTTATAGGCTTCCTGAAGTAACCCCTAACTTGTATCCCCTACTAGAAAGCCCCTTATCATGTTATTATGATAGCCCCAGGTCAGCCAGGTGGTTGCGCCCTGTTCGCAGGGCGAGGAAAGTCCGCACTCCGTATAGCGCGATGTCGGATAACGTCCGGGGCGGAGAGATCTGCCGGATCGGGCCACAGAAACATACCGCTCCTTCGGGAGTAAGGGTGAAATGGTGGTGTAAGAGACCACCGGCGCAGGCAGCAATGCTTGCGGCCGGGCAACCCCCATCGGGAGCAAGGCCAAACAGGGATGAACTCCTTCGGGAGGGGAGGCTGCTCGTCTCCCTTGAATTCCAGGTAGGCTGCACCGAGGAGCACCGAGAGGTGCTCCCCAGACAGATAATCACCTCAGTGAAAAGAAGGGAAGAAGCCCTCCGGGGTGTAAACCGGAAAATCACCAGACAGAATGCGGCTTATCAGCTGACCTGGGGATTTTTTAGGACAAATTTTCAACTTCATTGATCCAGGAGCTCAAATGGATAAATTAAACAATCTTCTTCAAGCCGGATCCCCGATCTTACTGGATGGCGCTATGGGTACCATGCTTATGGATGCCGGGTTGAAATCTGGAGATTGCCCCGAAGAATGGAATGTCCTTCAACCGGAGGCTGTCCGTCAAATTCATCGGGAATACATTCAAGCTGGATCACAGATCATCCTCACCAATACTTTTGGCGGAACCTCGGTACGGATGGAAACCCACGGGTTGCAAGATCGAGTAATTGAATTAAATAAAAAAGCCGCTGAAAACGCCCGCGCTGAAGCAGATGCTGCACCCCATCATGTTCTGGTTGCCGGATCGATGGGACCAACCGGTCAACTTATGGAACCACTGGGTACACTGAGTATCAGGGATGCAGAAAAATCCTTTGCTGACCAGGCAGCTGGTTTGGCAGAAGGTGGGGTTGATCTGTTCTGGATTGAAACCATGAGTGATCTTTCCGAAGTAAACGCGGCTGTTGTGGGTATCCGCTCAGTGAGCAAACTGCCGATCGCGGCAACCATGTCATTTGATTCTCACGGCCGAACCATGATGGGAGTTAGTCCTGAACAGGCTGTGAATGATCTACAAGAGTTGGATATCCAACTTCTGGGAGCAAATTGCGGCACCGGATCAGATGAACTCATCGAAGCCGTTAAGGAAATGCGGTCAGCTAATCCAAATCTGCCCCTAATCGCGAAAGCCAACGCTGGTATCCCGCAGATGGTGGGAACAGAAGTTGTTTACGATGGATCTCCGGAATTGATGGCTGCCTATGCAAAAGAAGTTTTGAAAGAAGGAGCTTTATTAATTGGCGGTTGCTGCGGAAGTTCTCCAGCACATATCCGGGCGATGGCCGAAGCTTTGGAGGTTCACTCCTGATAAATTTCGGAAATCCTTGATCGAAGATCCTAAATTTTAGATAATTAGTACTAAATAATATTCAGCTGGGGATATAGAAATATCCCCAGCTGTATGATTTGTAATATACTAAATAGGTAAATCCATGCAAGATTGTTTTTAAGGAGAATTCATGGCGAAAAACCTGACCACCCTGGTCACCTCTAAGACAAGGACTGTGGAAATTCAGCGAGATACTCCCACCGTAATCATTGGAGAACGTCTCAATCCAACCGGTAGAAAGAGATTAACGAACGAGCTGAAAGAAGGGATATTTAAAATCGTTAAGAGAGACGCGCTAGCTCAAGTTGAAGCCGGGGCAAAAATCATCGACGTAAATGCCGGTGTACCGGGAGGAGATGAAGAAGCTTTGCTCAAAGACATGGTTCTTGCCGTAATGGATGTTACCGATATGCCTCTTTGTTTCGACACAGCAGACGTTAAAGCGCTGGAAACTGCCCTCTCGATTTATGAAGGTAATGCTTTAATCAATTCTGTTAATGGAGAAGAGGGACATTTGGCCCGTGTTCTCCCCCTGGTTAAGGAATACGACGCAGCGGTTATAGCCCTTTGTATGGATGATAACGGCATTCCTCCTACAGCAGAAGCCCGATTTAAAGTAGCTGTAAAAATGATCGAGGAAGCGGATAAATTGGGAATTTCCCCAGAACGGCTGGTGATAGACCCCCTGGCTCTGACCATGGGTTCAGATCACAAGGCGGGGCAAATTGCCATTGATACAATTAAAATGGTCGTGGAAGAATTCGGCTCGAATATTACCATGGGTGCCAGTAATATCTCTTTTGGCATGCCAGATCGCCCTTCCATTAATGCCACTTTCCTGGCTATGGCTATTCTGGCTGGTTTAACCTGTCCAATCACCAATCCCCTGGAAGAAGAAATAATGATTGCTGTCCTGGCTGCTGACCTGGTAATGGGCCGAGATGAGTTTGGATTAAGTTGGATTAAATCGTACCGCTCCCGCACAAAAAAATCTTGAGATCATTCTCAGGGATCTGATACGGCGAAAATTGGAGGAAATATATAATGAGTGAAATCTTGTCAGAAATAACCGCAATAATTATTGATGGTGATTTCAGAGAGATGGGTGATAAAACAAATGCTGCAATTGCAGAAGGAATCGAAGCAAAGACCATCCTTAACAAAGGGTTAATGCCGGGAATGGATCATGTCGGGATTGAGTTTAAAGCCGGCAATTTGTTTGTCCCTGAAGTGCTCCGATCAGCAAAATCCATGCAGGAAGCGATGAATATAATCCGGCCCATCCTGGCTGAAACCGGGTCAGTTCCTGCTGGCAAAATTATACTTGGTACAGTCAAAGGCGATTTGCATGATATCGGAAAAAACTTGGTCGGTATGATGTGTGAGGGTGCTGGATTTGAAGTAATCGATATTGGAAAAGATGTGGATCCGGCTGCTTTTGTTGAGGCTGTCAACGAGCACCAACCGGATATTCTGGGAATATCCGCCTTATTAACCACCACGATGCTTTCCATGGAGCGAACCATCAAAGCTCTGGTCGAAGCCGGAGTCCGTGACTCCGTTAAAGTCCTGGTTGGCGGCGCCCCTGTCACCCAAGATTTTGCTGATCAAATTGGCGCTGACGGTTATGCGTCCAATGCTGCTTCCGCCTCGGATCTAGCAAAAGAAATAACCGCCTGACTTTCAACCTGTTAGCCAAGTCCACCCTATAATCTATCAGAACTAATAGAATAGATCTTATTCGTTTATTAGGATTTGGCTGGAGAAGATAATGCCTGAAGTTACCATCATCTACGGAGCAGATACCAAAACTATTCAAGCAGAGGAAGGTGCTTTACTGGGAGATATTATCGCCCAATCAAATCTGCCCCTTGAACAACCTTGTGCAGGAAGGGGAACATGCGGAAAATGCAAAGTTCTGGTAGAAATCGGAACTGCTCCCCCGGATGAAATCGAAATTACAAACCTCTCTCCAGGGGAGATTGCCCTTAATAATCGCCTCGCTTGCCGCGCCCGGATTCAGGGTGAAACGCGAATAGTCCTTTCACCTATCGTAGTCTATTCAAATAAAATATTCAAAGGTAGTTCGCGATACAAAAAAGATCCAGCGATCCCCCTGGGGCTGGCAATAGACCTTGGATCAACCACTGTGGCCGCTTTCTTAACAGCTCTGGATAATGGGGAAGTTGCCGCTGGCAGTGGAGGATTAAACCAGCAGACAGTCTACGGTTCAGATGTAATATCACGCCTGGCAGCAGCCCTAGATGATCCTCAAAACAAAAATCGCCTCCACCGTCTAGCTCTAGCTTCCATCAACCAGGCAGTGGATTCATTAAATATGTCGTCAAAAACCTGGGACCGGATCCAACACGTCACCATCGTTGGAAATGTTGCAATGCATCACCTGTTAACTGAAATGCCATTAGACAACCTTGCCTTTATCCCATTTCAACCTCATGATTCAAATTCAATCCCGGATGCCAGTGCATACATGGAAGGCATATTCCCGGAAGGCGTAAAGGTCTCATTACCAGCCCTGATCGGGGGATTTGTGGGATCGGATACCCTGGCCTGTCTGGCATATTTTGGATTTGATAATCCCGAAGGTCCCATGGCAGCTATTGATCTGGGCACAAACGGTGAAGTGATGATCACGGATGGAACTCAAATCCTGACTGCCTCTACGGCTGCCGGACCGGCTTTTGAAGGTGTTAATATCTCCTGCGGATCAAGAGCAGTTGACGGAGCGATTACCAGGGTAACCCGGAAAGATGAAGAGATTATTCTGACCACGATCGCCGATGCCCCTCCCCTCGGTCTAACTGGTTCTGGACTGCTTTCTGCCATCTCAGAATTCCGAAGGGCAGGAATAATTGATAGCAGCGGCCGGATTAATCCTGACCTGAATGCATCAGACGCTGAACTTGTAAGTGAAGATAAAGACGGAGTCAAACAGATTCAACTTAAGCAGGATACTGACCTGTACTTGACACAAAAAGATATCCGGGAGCTTCAAAAAGCTAAGGGAGCGATCCGGGCCGCAGTGGATGTATTGATGGACCAATTAGAACTTGCCCCGGAAGATTTGAAACGGATCGTGTTAACCGGTTCATTTGGTGGTGAAGTTGATATTGACTCCATCCTGGAAATCGGGATGATCCCCCCAGTAAAAAAAGATATTGTGGAAACAATCGCCAACGGGGCTGGATTTGGGGCCGCCATGTTCTTAACGGATGAGGGTTTTGCTCTGGGGGAAAAATTAGCAGAACGAGCCATCCAGGTGGATCTGGACCAGGATGCCCAATTTTATGATTTCTACATCGAGGGAATGAAACTGGCACCCTGAAAGGATAAATTCTATGTCGATTGTTGTCTCGGATATTGAAGGCACATTAACGAACGGTTCCAGCTGGAAAGCTCTCCAGCGGTATTACATGACTTACCTTAATCCCTGGACCTACCGTTTTTTTATTTTACGCTGGCTGCCGCGCTATCCACTAGTTAAGGCAGGCATTCTTAATAGGGAAAAGGCTGTAAGGGAGTGGATGAATCGGGAAATTAAGCTTCTCGAGGGATTTTCCCCGGATGAATTTAATAATATTGCTAATTGGATCGTTGATAATGAAATGTGGTCTCAAAGAAGAGAATACTTGGTCAAGGAATTAGAAGAATATAAAGTTTCTGGAATAAAGATTGTCCTTGTCTCCAGCGCCTACCAACCCCTTGTTGACCAGTTTGCGAACCGTATTGGGGCAGATTCAATTGGCTCTTCTCTCATTTATCGGGAGAACAAACTATCTGGTGTTGTAACACCGATAAATGCATACCAGCAAAAAGCAGATAATATCCTTACTCGCTATCAGAACGAGAAAATCGTAGCAGCCTACGGAGATACGATATCTGATTTACCCATGATGGAACTCAGTGAGAACCCTATTGCTGTAACCCCCTCTCCAGAACTTCGGAAAATCGCCGAACACAGGAACTGGCGGATTATAGAAGACCAGGGGCAAGTTAAATATTAAACCCTGGGTGCTCTATTGATTGTCAGTGAAGTTATCCTGGTTTACCAGAATAAATCGAGCCCAACTGGAGTAGGACAGGATAACTTATAAACTCAAACACTAGAACAAAAAGAATTTTCTGGTTTCTCTACTGATTTAGAAGTTCTCTAATCTGGTCAAGCGCCAATTGTATATTTGGTAAAGAATTGGCGTATGAGAGTCTTAAATATCCTTCGCCGAATTTACCAAATGCAGTCCCCGGCAGCAGGGCGATACCGGCTTCTTCCAGAATCCAATCCGCAATTTCTTGGGAAGTTCCCTCCAGGGATTTTACATTCGGGAATACATAAAATGCGCCTTGGGGGTTCTGACAGGAAACTCCGGGCATTTGATTGAGTCCGGCTACGATCAAATCTCTTCTTTTTCTATATTCGGCAACAACCTGATCCACCTGGTCCTGAGGACCGGAGAGTGCTTCGATGCCCGCAAATTGAGTAAATTGTGCAGTCGATCCTACAGAATGGGTTAACAATAATTCAACTTTCTCAGCCAATCCTGGTGGCATAATCCCATACCCCAAACGCCAACCTGTCATAGCATAGGTTTTAGAAAAGCCATCCATAATAATTGTCCGTTCTGCCATACCAGGTAGGGCAGCAATTGAGTAGGCTTTTTTTTGATCGTAGAGAATCCGGGTGTAGATTTCATCCGAGAGCACCCAATAGTTATTATCAACTGCTGCTTGAGCTATATGCTCCAGATCATCTTTGGGGATGATCCCTCCGGTTGGATTGCTGGGAGAGTTGAGAATTATTAATTTTGTCCGGTCGGAAAGCAGCTTATCAAAGGCTTTTAAATCAAAAGAGAATTGATTATTCTCAAGCAAGGGAACCGGAATCGGAATCCCGCCAGCTATTCTGATCATCGCCTCATATGTTGGAAATCCAGGGTTGGGGTAAATTACCTCATCCCCTTTCTCCACCAGGGCCATGGTGGGGAAAAAAAGGTTAGGCTTGGCACCGGGGCTGACGACAACTTGATCGGGCCTGAATTCCATACTCCGCTGTTTTCCAGCCTCCCTGGAAATAACTTCCCTCAACGATGTCATCCCCGCTGGTGGTGTATAACGAGTATATCCATCCTGGATAGCGTTGATGCCAGCCTGGCTGATATTGGGAAATGTTTCAAAATCCGGTTGACCGATTTCCAGGTGAATAATATTTCTGCCTTGAGCTTCCAGTTCCTGGGCTTTTGCCAGAACCTGGTATGCGCCCTCTGAAACTAAATGGTGGGTTCTTTTTGCGTAGTTCATTAGCTACCTACCCATTCCTGTATGTAATTAATTTTATCTAATCTAGAATGAATATAATTGTAATTGAAAGTTGAGGGAAGAATTTCTGATAACTCGGAATAAATAATAAAATTTGGTCTAATCCTCTGGCAAGGTAAGAATCAGTGATCTTAACTTATCAAGAAAGTGAGCTATTTACTAAATCGAGCTATTGAAGGCTGAATTTCCAATAAATTATTTTTTGGGTTTCCCTGGGAGGGGTTGACACCTGCCGGGAAGTTATTAAAATATGTATCATCTTATTCATAATAAATAATTATGTTAATAAACATTAATTGCGCCTGTATACAGCGGGGATCGTAAAGCTGCTTCCTGAATTCATCCGGTCAATAGATTTCTAGAAGCAGAGGCGATTCCCGCACAATAGGAAAACCCTCAGCGACATAGAATATGTTGACCGCACCTATTTAAGCAGGAAACAGTAAACCATGCAGGACTTGAAGCCATTTGTAAAAAAAATAACCCTTGATGAGGGAATGCCATCCCTGGTTGGCAATACTCCCTTGCTTCCACTAGTCACCTTATCGAATAAGGGGACCAGCAGCGTTCAGGTATTCGCGAAAGCAGAATGGTTTAATCCCAGCGGATCAGTGAAAGATCGAGCCGCCTGGGGAATTATTCAATACGCCCTGCACGAGGGACTGATTCTCCCCGGAATGCATTTATTGGATTCCACCTCCGGAAATATGGGTATAGCCTACGCTACTTTTGGATCTGCATTGGGTATTCCCATTACCCTGGCGCTTCCATCCAATGCCAGCCCGGAGCGGATAAAAATCCTCCAGGCCCTAGGTGCGGAGTTGGTTCTAACCGATCCCCTGGAAGGTTCTGATGGTGCGATCCAGATTGCCCAGCAATTGGCAGATGAATTTCCAGAAAAGTATTACTACGCCAATCAATATGATAATCCTGAGAACTGGAGATCTCATTATAAGAGTACCGGACCTGAGTTAGTAGAACAAACAGCAGGAAAAATCACCCATTTTGTGGCCGGCATGGGTACTACGGGAACACTTACTGGTGTTTCCCGTTACCTTAAGAAACACCAGCCCGAGGTCGAAATAATCGGCGTTCAACCCGATTCGCCATTTAATGGACTGGAAGGCTTAAAACACATACCCAGCGCAATTCAACCTGGAATCTATGATCCTTCCGCGGCGGACAGAATTATCCCTATCAAAACGGAAGATGCCTACGACATGGTCCGCTGCCTGGCGAGAGAAGAAGGATATTTCATCGGTATTTCTTCAGGCGCAGCGGCGGTAGCAGCCCGACAGGTAGCGAATGAACTTAAGAATGGAGTGGTGGTGATAGTATTCCCTGACGCCGGATTTAAATATCTTAGCGATGATGCCTTATGGAAAGAATCATGACAATTAAAATCACCTCGCGCCTACTAAGAGAAATCCATACTCACGGTGAAAACGCCTATCCAGAAGAAGGGGCCGGGCTGCTGTTGGGTAATGAACAGGATGGACTTCGAACTGTCCGGAACTTGTTGAAGTTGGAAAATGCCCGGGAAAAAAACGCCCGGCATAATCGCTACCTGATCACAGCCAGAGATATGCTCCAGGGTGAAAAGGAAGCAGCACGGCTTGGGTTGAGTATTATCGGTATCTTTCACTCTCATCCCGATCACCCAAATCTTCCCTCAGAGTTCGATCGGGAGTGGGCCATCCCTTGGTATTCATACCTGATTACCAGCATCCA